>CECA01062565.1_pt1 | contig 127408 bp, 117 predicted proteins | sample 557351 | NCBI WGS metagenome assembly CECA01 (sample SAMEA3182051, study PRJEB8094) | gut metagenome | biome: human; feature: gut; material: Stool; isolation source: human stools | place: Canada | collected 2012-03-07 | reverse complement strand
GATATGGCTGAGGATGTACGACACACACCTTTGTACAGGGATATCTACAAGCTAAGACAACAAAAAATTGAGCGTGTGTTTGCCGATGCAAAAGAAAAGCACGGTATGCGCTATACGCAGTACAGAGGCTTGGCTCAGGTTACCAACTGGGTGAAGCTTAAATTTGCAGCCATGAATCTGAAAAAACTGGCCACTTGGAAGTGGAAACGGAAAAATCTTTCTCCGGGGAAGAGGCGGAGAAGGATTTTTGCGGCCGATTATTTTTCTTGGCTGCTATTTTTCCCTTTTCAAACGAAAAAGCCTGCCTTGGCGTGATTGCTAAGACAGACTTTTTCTACAGGCTGAAATCCGCCCCACGGGGCGGATTTTTTATGCCTTATCATCCTTGTGAAATATCGGGTGGTCATAGGGATAATCCTCGTAATTTATAAGTATAACGCGGCATTTCGGGCAGTTTAACGCCGTGACCTCTTTTCCGATGTGCCCATCGGGAAGATACAGCTCATCCTTTGCAAGCCCCGGCAGAGCGGACACAAGCTTTTTCTTTTCGCTCCAGCAAACGCCGTCACGGCTTTGAATGTATCCTGTCAGCAGCTCACCGCCGCAGTACGGGCATATTTTATTCATGGCGTTACCTCCTTGTTTTCTTGTATTATATCAAACCGTACATGCCGCTGCAACTCGGTCAGCTATAATATTTCACGTCGCTTTGATGCTCTTTCAAAAGCTGCGCGCGGTGGTCGTTATAGTATTGGTCAAACTCATCGGTCATCAGCGCATCGTCAACGCTGCCGTCATAGCCTGTTTCCTTTTTGGAAGTTCACCATGCCCTGCGTGACCTTGAAGTCCTTATACTCGGCAAGCACCGTGTCGTCGCTCTGCTTTGAGCTTATGCCCAGCGATTCAAGAAACGATATCTCGTCGCCGAACGAAACAACACATATCGAGCTTAACGGCTATAAGGTCATTAAGATAACCCACGAGGAGGGAGAAATCGAGTTCCTTTGGACGGATAACGAGTATTTTTTCAATCTGTTTTGCAGCAATGTAAGCCCCGACGAGGCGGAAAAAATATTCTTCGGCATTATCCCCGATGCCGAATTGACCGAGACGGTCAGAAACGGCGGAGAGATCAACACGGGAAAATTTGCCGACGATCAAAACTGAATTTTGCGCCCTTTTTCCTCGGCGAAAAAGGGCGTTTTCTGTTGTGCGGAAACGATAATGCTGATATAATTAATCTGAATGTGCCTTGCGGTGCCGCTCGACGCGGCCTAACAAGGAATTCGGTGCAAATCCGAAGCAGTCCCGCTGCCGTGAATGGCGACGAGGGCGCAGACGCCACTGTTTTTATGGGAAGGCGCGCCCGAGATTGACCCATGAGCCGGAAGACTTGCCGCAAAAGCGCATTTGAAATCCAAAGGAGGTGGGATATATGCGCGAGGACGCATGGACGCTCAACATTACCTACGAGTAGGGCGGCTGCGACAGACGATAAATTATACTTACTTGGAGGATAACTATGAAGAAAAAATCACTGAGCCTGCTTTTGGCTCTTTTAATGGTGCTGAGCCTTGTTATGCCCGGCACTGCAGCGTTTGCCGACACCGTGTCCGCAGAGACCCCGGCCGACGCTTCCGACACCGTGCTCAAGTGGACAAACAAGCTTGGCACGGACTGGATGAACGCTCCCAGCGTTCCGACCGTCGCCGACGACGGTGTTATCGTCATGGTCGGAACGACCATCAATAAGCTCAGCTTTGAAAACGGCGAGATCATCGCAAGCGGAAATATGAGCTCATCTCCCAGCTACGGCTATACTCCTGCCGTTGTTAACGGCGACGAGATAATCGCACCGCTCGGCAAGGGCACGCTCGAGGCCTTCGACGCGAAAACGCTTGAGAGCAAGTGGAGCGTGAGCGACGAGCTGGCCGGTCAGGCGCTTTCGCCCGTTCTCTGCGCCGACGGTAAGGCGTACACCGGCTTCTGGAACGGCGAGGCTAAGGATGCAAACTTCGTCTGCGTCGATACCGCAACCGGAGAGCTGCTGTGGAGCTACACCGTTAAGGGCGGCTTCTACTGGGCAGGCGCTGCCGAGGTCGGAAGCTATGTAGTCGTAGCCACCGACGACGGCGAAAACGGAACCAAGGGTACAAGCTCGCTGCTTGTATTCAAAAAGACCTATGCGGAAAACGAGGAAGTTAAGCCCGTTTCCTCTGTTGAGCTTGCAGGCTGCGGCGATGCGCGCAGCAGCATCACCGTTGACGGCGGCAAGGTTTATTTCACCACCAAGGGCGGCTATCTGTGCAGCGCGTCTGTGAATGCCGAAAGCGGCGCGATAAGCGATCTCAAAACCGTTTCGTTCAATGCTCAGAGCACATCTACTCCCGTTGTATTTGGCAACTATGTCTATTTCGGCGCGGGCAGCGGCATATCCGACAGCGGCTCCAAGGGCAGCTTCGTCATTGCCGATAAGAACACTCTTGAGGTCGTAAATCACGTTGATATGCTCGGCTATCCTCAGTGCGAGATGCTCCTGTCAACGGCATATCTCAAGAGCATCGGTTATCTGTATTTCTACAGCACCTACAATATGAATCCCGGCGGCGTTTCGCTCATCAAGGTCAAGGCCGACGATGTCGGCAAGACCGAGCTTACAGAGCTTTACGACGCAAAAGGCTATGAGCAGTACTGCATTGCAAGCCTCGTTGCCGACGATAACGGCAACCTCTATTATAAAAACGACAGCGGCAATATCTTTTGCCTTTCCACTCGCACGAGCGAGGATGTGCTCGTCAGCATTGCCGACAAGGGCAGCGTTGAGCTTAGCTACGCTGCCGTAAACGCATACGATCGCAATAATGACGGCTCGATCGACATCGACGAGGTCATGTACGCCACGCACGAGCAGTATTATGAAGGCGGCGCGGCGGCCGGCTATGCATCCGCGACCGGCGACTACGGCGCATACATCACAAAGCTCTGGGGCGACGAGAGCGGCAACTTCGGCTATTTTGTCGATGACAAGATGGCAATGGGCCTCGGCGACAAGGTCGGCAGGGGCCAGCACATCTATGCCTATATAAACGCAAACTCCTATCCCAATAACGACGCATACGCATTTTTTGAAACACCGGCCTTCGATTGCGAGACCTATGCCGCAGCTTCCGTAAAGCTCATAGCTCAGAACGGCTATGACGAAAACTGGAGCCCGAAGTTTGAAGGCTATGACAAAGCTCAGCTCAAGGCATACACGGCCGATCTCAAGACCGAGGCAGAGGGCTTCAAGGCAGTATCCAAAGGAAACGGCGAGTACAGCATCAGCTTTGCAAAGGCAGGGGATTACTGCGTTGTCGCTACGGCAGAGAATAACGCAATAATTCCTGCCGTATGCAAGGTAAGCGTAAGGGCTGCAAATGGCTTTGCCGACGTAAAAGAAACGGACTATTACTACGAAGCGACCCTGTGGGGCAGCGCAAATAATATCGTACGCGGCTTCAGTGCGGACGAGTTTGCGCCCAATGTGCCCTGCACCCGCGCGCAGATAGTAACCTTCCTTTACCGACTTGCCGGAAGTCCCGAGGTAAGCGGCAGCTGCAAGTTTGCGGACGTCACCGATAAGAATTATATCGATGCTATCACTTGGGCTGCCGAAGAGGGCGTAACAAAGGGTACGACCGAAACCACGTTCTCTCCGAATGCGACCTGCACCCGCGCACAGGCAGTTACCTTCCTGCACCGCTATATGGACACTCCGAAGGCCGATCAGGCACACGGCTTCACAGACGTCACCAACACCGGCGCATTCTATTACGATGCAGTCATGTGGGCTGCCGATAACGGCGTTACGCTTGGCTTTGCCGACGGAAGCTTCCGTCCCGGCGCAGTGTGCACCCGTGCCGAGATCGTGACATTTATCTACCGTGCGGCAGCATTGAAATGAAAAAAAGATCAATTGCACTTATCCTTCTCGTTCTTATGATATGCAGCCTGCTTGCAGGCTGCATGAAGAACGCGGAAGCCGTAAACTTCGCCGGGGACATTGACCTCGGCGAAGACGGCGTTATAACAAAAGATGTTTTTTCGCAGCTGCGTGACAGCGGCGAGATCGCTTCAATATGCGGAAAAAGCGGCGAGATAAGCTATAAATGGACAGTTCCCGGCACTGAGGTAACGAATCCGCAGGATCTGTGCATGGCTGTGGCGATAACGGAAAAAACCGACGGCAGCGTTGAGATCACGCTAAAAAGCGACAAAAGCTTCGGCTTTCTGCCGACGCTTTCGGTCACACTCAATGATAAATGGGATGCTATTTCCGCGAGCGTTTATGATGCAGACGGCAAAAAGCTGTGCGCTGCGTCCGTTACCGGCGGTGATAAAACCACGCTGAGCTTCAAGATCAGCGCGGACGTTTTTTCGTACGTTATCCGCGCCGATGAGGTCAGGCCGACACCCGAACCGAGCAATAATGCAAAGCTCTCCGACGGAAGCCGCACCGAGAAGGACAAATACGGCACAGACCCCGTGCCTGCAGGCAAGCCCGAGCCGGTCGAGCCCGACAAATCGAATGTTGATACGACTAAAAAGCTGCACTGCACGATATCGATCGACTGCGCAACGATACTTAATAATCTTGCCGACCTTGACCCGGCAAAGCTCGATGTGCTTCCGACGGACGGAGTGGTGCTAAATGCCGTCACGGTTGAGTTTTCCGAGGGAGAGTCTGTATTCGATGTTTTGCAGCGCGTCTGCCGCGAGAATAATATCCACCTTGAAGCAACGTTCACTCCGGGTTATAACAGCGCCTATGTCGAGGGCATACACAATCTGTATGAGTTTGACTGCGGCGAGCTTTCCGGCTGGATGTACAACGTCAACGGATGGTTTCCAAACTACGGATGCAGCCGCTATGCGCTGCAGGACGGCGACGTGATCAGGTGGCGCTATACCTGCGACCTCGGCGCGGACGTCGGGGGAAGCATGGTGGCCTGAGCATGAACGACGCATTTTCGCAGCTGCACCCGGCGGCAAGCTTTGTCTTTTTCGCCGCCGTGATCACACTGACGATGCTTTATATGCATCCGGTGCTGCTAATAATCAGCCTTACTGCCGCGGCAGGCTATGTCTGCATCCTCAAAGGCGCGCGGCATTTTGGGAAAACGCTTATCTATCTGGTGCCGTTTCTCGTTTTCATGTCGGCGCTCAATGCACTTTTTAACCACGCAGGAGTGACACCGCTTTTTTATCTTTCAAACGGCAACGCCGTAACGAAAGAGGCGCTGACCTTCGGCTTTTACGCCTCGGTGATGTTCTGCGCGGTGATACTGTGGTTTGAGTGCTTTAACGTTGTTATGACGTCGGATAAGCTCCTGTGCCTGTTCGGCAGACTCAGCCCGTCGGTTTCGCTGCTGCTGTCAATGGCGCTGCGGTTCGTGCCGAAGTTTGGGCGAAAAATACGCAGCATCGATGCTGCCCGTGCGCAGATAGGGCAGGGCAGCGCTCAGGGCGGATTTATTTGCCGCGTAAAAAACAGCATGAAGGTTCTGTCGGTCACGCTGACATGGGCGCTTGAAAGCTCGCTTACCGCGGCAAACTCAATGAAAAGCCGCGGCTACGGCACTGCCCGGCGCACGAGCTTTTCGCTGTACAGATTCACGGCGCGCGACGCTGTGACGATGGTTTTGTGCGCTTTCGCCGTCGGTGTGACGGCAGCGTGCGTCGTCAGCGGCGGCATATACGCGCGCTATTTCCCGTCGGTAATAATAAGCGGCTTCGGCGGCATACCGGCGCTCGGTATGGCGGCGTTTGCGCTTCTGTGCTTTTTGCCGCAGCTTTTTGATGCAAAGGAGGCCCTGGTATGGCGGCGTTTGAGATCCGCGATCTGAGCTTTACATATCCAAACGAGAATAAGCCTGCGGTCGACAATATAACGCTGTCGATACCCGAGGGCAGGATCACGCTTATCTGCGGAGCCAGCGGCAGCGGAAAGAGTACGCTCCTGCGCAGACTCAAGACATGCCTTGCCGACCACGGCAAGGCCGAGGGCGAGGTGCTGTTTTTCGGTAAAGCGCTCGATGCTGTCGGCCAGGCCGAGCAGGCGCGGAGAATTGGCTTTGTTTTTCAGCACCCGGATGATCAGATAGTCACCGACAAGGTGTTCCACGAGCTTGCCTTCGGACCCGAAAGTCTCGGCTGGGATCAGGCAAGAATGCGTCTTGCGGTTGCTGAAATGGCAAGCTATTTCGGCTTGGCCGAGCTGTTTGAGAAAAACGTAGCGGAGCTATCCGGAGGTCAGAAGCAGCTTATAAACCTGGCGTCCGCTGCCGTGCTGCGACCGGATGTGCTCATCTTAGATGAGCCGACAAGTCAGCTCGACCCCATTGCGGCTGCCGATTTTCTAGGCACTCTGCGCAAAATGAGCGAGGATCTCGGCCTGACGGTTATTTTGACCGAGCATCGCCTTGAGGAAGCGCTGCCGATGGCGGACATGCTCGCCGTGCTCGACGAGGGACGGCTCATAGCCTTCGGCGAACCGAAAAAAACGGTAATGCAGGTGAAAAGCAGCGCTGTTTTCGAGTCTATGCCGGCTGCTGTGCAGATATTTGCGGCCGTTGACGGCGAGGGCGACGCACCGCTCACCGTGAGCGACGCAAGGGCGTTTATCGCATCGCGAGCGCACGCTTCCGTAAAAGCGGCTCAGCCGTCTGCCGAGCCTAACCCGGAGTTGGCGGCGGAGCTGAAAAATTGCTGGTTCAGATATGAAAAAAACGCACCGGATATTCTGCGCGGACTGAGCCTCACACTTAATAAGGGCGAAATTTTCGCGCTCCTCGGCGGCAACGGCTCGGGCAAAAGCACAACTGCCGGTCTGCTGTCGGGAAGGCTAAAACCATATCGCGGCAAGGTAAAGACCTATGGTGCGCGTGTGGCGGCGCTGCCGCAGGATCCGCGCGAGCTTTTCGTTAAGGACACGGTGCTCGACGAGCTAAAAGAGCTTGATCCGGAAGAGGCGCTGCTTTTGCATATCACGGAGCTTTTGGAGCTTGAAGGCGTGCTCTCGCGCCACCCGTTTGATATATCCGGCGGCGAGCAGCAGCGCCTTGCACTCGGAAAAGTGCTGCTTACCGCACCCGACGTGCTGCTTCTTGACGAGCCGACAAAGGGAATGGACGGTGAGTTTAAGCGCCGCTTCGGCGAGCTTCTTTCGCGGCTGAAAACCGAGGGTAAAACCATATTCCTCGTAAGCCACGATATTGAGTTCTGCGCGCAATACGCCGATCGCTGCGCCCTGCTGTTTCGCGGCGAAATTGTCTGCCGGAGCGCACCGCGCAAGTTTTTCTCCGGCAATTTCTTTTACACTACGGCGGCTGCCAGGCTCAGCCGCGGCATGATTGAAAACGCGGTCCTCACCGGGGAGGTGATCGAATGCCTCAGACAGTGAAAAAAAGCCGCGTGACCGTGACGCTTGCGGTGATCGTGCTTTCGGCCGCCGCAATCGCGGTCGAAACATGGCTGTGGAGCAGCCGGAAATACTACCTAACGTCGGTTATCATCATACTGCTTGCAATGCTGCCGTTTTTTGCCCGGTTTGAAGTACGCAGGCCGCAGGTGAGCGAGATAGTGCTGCTTGCGGTCATGACGGCGTTTGCTGTGGCAGGAAGAGTGGCTTTCTATTGGGCACCGCAGTTTAAGCCCGTGTGCGCCATTGTCATACTCACGGCCGTTGCGTTCAATGCCGAGGCCGGATTTATCACCGGCGCCGCGGCAGGGCTTATATCAAATATGTTTTTCGGCCAGGGGCCGTGGACGCCGTGGCAGATGTTCGGCTTCGGGCTCGTCGGCTTTTTTGCCGGAATTTTGTTCCGCGACAGGGAAGTGAAAACGGCTCCGCTGCTCATATACGGTTTCTTCTCCGTGCTCATTATCTACGGCGTTTTGCTCGACACAGGCTCGCTTCTTATGTACTCGCAGGAGATGAGTTGGAAGGCGCTGCTTGCAATGTATGCCTCCGGATTTACGTTCAATCTTATCCATGCATCGGGAACCGTTGTGTTCCTGCTTTTGCTGCAAAAGCCCGTGCTTTCCAAACTCAGGCGCATTAAAATTAAATACGGAATGCTTCAATAGTGCATTCGACGATAAAATGTGCAGATACAGACAAAACTGTGTCTGCACATTTTAAGCATCAAAATATCTGAAAGCATGCTAAAATTGCATTTTCGCGCTTGCCGATGCAAAAAAGCAAGCTGGAAGCAAAAAATGCACTGATTTCAGCTCAAAACTTTTAAGAAAATATTTCATTTGACTAAATCCACAAAAAATATGCTCAATTTTTGTGAATTATTAAGTACGATTATCTTGAAATTAACAAGCAGAATTGTTGACGGAAAAATTGCATGATGCTACAATATAAACAATTGAATGCGTTCATATAATGAACGGAGGTTACCGGCGATGAAAAACGTTAAAGTCCTCATCGGCAACTACGGCAGCGGCAAAAGCGAGCTTGCTTTGAACTTCGCAATGCAGGCCGCCGCACGCGGAGACAGGACAGAACTTATAGACCTTGATATGGTCAACACATATTTCAGACTTACCGAGCGCGGCAAGATGGTCGAGCAGAAGGAGATAAGGCTTGTCTCTCCTAACTATGCATGCTCGGGTATCGAAACGCTCTCGCTTCCGGCGGAGGTCGCTTCGGCATTCGTCCTTGAGTGGGACACGGTAGTGTTCGACGTCGGCGGAGATGATGTCGGCGCAACGGCGCTCGGCAGATATCATCAGGATTTCGTCGATCTTGAGCCGGGCTCGCTCGAGGTGCTCAACGTCGTCAATATCCGCAGACCGCTTTCCGGCACGGTTGAGAAGCTCATAAGACTTCAGGAGGGAATGCAGGCACATTCAAGACTCCAGATAACAGGTATGATCAACAACGCAAACCTTGCAACGGAAACAAGCGTCGAGGAGCTGCGCGACGGATACAAGATGCTCAAGGAAGTCTCCGACAGGACGGGTATCCCCGTGGCATATACGACAGGCAAAAAGGATCTGCTTGAACAGTTCCTTTCCGAAGGGCACGATCCGAAGTATATCGGCAAGCCCATCCCCATAGATGTGTACATGCACCGTGATTGGGATTCGTATATTAAATACGGACTGCATACGGTCGATCCGCAGAAAAATTTCAAGCATTGATTTGCGCGACCCCGCTTTATGCGGATTTAAATAAATTAGCAAAAAGCAAAAATAAAGAAAAGAGGTAGCAAAATGGTAAAGGTAACCATCAATGAGAACCTGTGCAAGGGCTGCGGTCTCTGTGCAAGAGCTTGCCCCAAGGGTTGCATTGAACTTTCCAAGGCAAAAATCAACGCAAAAGGCTATCACCCGGCAGAGGTTGTAAAACCTGAAGAGTGCATCGGCTGCGCATCCTGCGCACGCACTTGCCCCGACGTGGTAATCCACATCGAGAAGGATTAAGGAGGAAATTATAATGGCAAAAACTCTTATGAAGGGTAGCGAAGCTATTGCAGAGGCAGCCATCAGAGCTGGCGCTCGTTATTTCTTCGGCTATCCCATCACCCCGCAGACTGAGATTCCTGAATACATGTCCGCTCGTATGTTTGATCCCGATGTAAACGGCTGCTTCCTGCAGGCAGAGTCCGAAGTCGCGGCAATCAACATGATCTACGGCGCAGCCGGCACCGGCGCCCGTGCGATCACTTCCTCCTCCAGCCCCGGTATATCCCTGAAGCAGGAAGGCATTTCCTACTGCGCAGGTGCAATGCTTCCCTGCGTTATCCTGAACGTAATGCGCGGCGGCCCCGGCCTCGGCAACATTCAGGCTTCCCAGGGCGACTACTTCCAGGCTGTCAAGGGCGGCGGCAACGGTGACTACCACCTGCTGACCTACGCACCCTCCTCCGTACAGGAAGCAGTTGACATCATGATGTTCGCATACGACAAGGCAGAGCAGTACCGTATCCCCGTACTGTTCATCGCAGACGGCATCATCGCTCAGATGATGGAGCCTGTTGAGATGCCCGAGATGGTCGAGTTCAAGATCGATCCCGAGAAGAAGCCTTGGGCCTGCACCGGTTGGAAGCCCGGCGACGATCCCGAGAAGCGCGGCGTCATCAACTCCATTTACATCGACACCGAGTCCCTTTCCGAGCACAACGCAGTCCTGCAGGCAATGTACGCTGAGGTCACCAAGAACGAGAAGATGTGGGAAAACTACAACTGCGAAGGCGCAGAGTACATTATCACCGCATTCGGCACTGTTGCTCGTATCGCAAAGTCTGCTATTGATCAGCTCAAGGCAGAAGGCATCAACGTCGGTCTGGTACGTCCCATCACCGTATGGCCGTTCCCGTACGAGGCTGTTGCAGAAGCAGCCAATGCTGACGGCGTAAAGGCAGTTCTCGACGTAGAGCTGAACGAAGGCCAGATGATCGAAGACGTTAAGATCGCTGTCAACGGCGCAAAGCCCATTGATTTCTTCGGCCATTGCGGCTCCCAGATGCCCACCACCGACGAGATCGTTGCAAAGATCAAGAGCATGAAGGAGGGTAAATAAATGTCCGTAGTATTTGAGAGAACTAAACTCCTTACCGATAAGACTTTCCATTACTGCCCCGGCTGCAACCACGGCATTATCCACCGCCTGGTAGCAGAGTCCATTGAGGAGCTCGAAAAGGAAGGCGTTATCGAAGAAGGTAAGGTCATCGGCGTAGCACCTGTCGGCTGCTCCGTATTTGCATATGATTACTTTAACTGCGATATGTACGAAGCCGCACACGGCCGCGCACCCGCAGTTGCAACCGGCGCAAAGCGCGTTGTCGGCAAGGATACCCTCGTATTCACATACCAGGGCGACGGCGACCTCGCTTCCATCGGTACTGCTGAGATCGTCCACGCTGCACACCGCGGCGAGCACATCTGCACCATTTTCGTCAACAATGCCATTTACGGCATGACCGGCGGCCAGATGGCTCCTACCACCCTCGTTGGCCAGAAGACCACCACTTCCCCCAAGGGTCGTGACGAGGCATGGTGCGGCGCACCTATCCGCGTTGCAGAGATGCTCTCGACCATCCCCGGCGCTTACTACATCGAGCGCTGCGCTGTCAACAACAACGCAAACATCATGAAGACCAAGAAGGCCATCAAAAAGGCATTCACCTATCAGATGCAGGGCAAGGGCTTCTGCCTGATAGAGGTTCTTTCCACCTGCCCCACCAACTGGGGTCTCAGCCCGATCGAGGCTATGAAGTGGCTCGAAGAGAATATGATTCCTTACTATCCTCTCGGTGTTAAGAAAGACAAGGAGGCCGAATAATATGAAAAAAGAGTTTATATTCGCCGGTTTCGGCGGTCAGGGCATGCTCCTGATCGGTAAGTTCCTTGCAATGGCTTGCATGCTCGACGGCAAGCATGTCTCCTGGCTGCCTTCCTACGGCCCTGAGATGCGCGGTGGTACCGCAAACTGCTCGGTTATCGTTTCCGATGATCCCGTTGCTTCTCCTCTGGTTGACATGGCAGACGTCGTTGTCGCCATGAACCGTCCTTCTATGGACAAGTTCGAGGCTCACGTTAAGCCCGGCGGCGTTCTGGTTATCAACAGCTCTCTGATCGACCGCAAGGCAGAGCGCACCGACATCAAGGTCGTCTACTGCGACGCAAACCGCATTGCTGAAAGCGTTGGCAACCCCAAGGGTGCAAACGTTGCTATCCTCGGCGCACTGCTTCAGAAGGCTCCCGTCGTTGACGACGAGAAGATGAGCGAAGCGATCCGCATCGAGCTCGGCGAGCGCAAGGCAAAGTTCCTGCCCGGCAACATGAAGGCTCTTCAGGCCGGCAAGGAAGACGCTGCAAAGCAGTGATCCAAGCTTAATATCCAAAACAGGTACGATCGAAAGACCGTACCTGTTTTTTTAACCGAAATCATTTTCGCGCATTTCCCATGCGCAAATAACATTTCTCAACAGCACCGAGTGACACGCTTCGGAGAATTACATAAGTATAATTATTATTACTTTATGTAAACTGCGGAGGATAAAAATGGACATGAAAGGATCAATCGCGGCTATCAAGGACGCGATAACGAAAAGCACGGCCGAGCGCACCTCGCCGGAGGTGATAAGCGCGGCATACGCCGTTGTGTATCTTATCGGAGGCGTACTGCTTGCGTCGGCGCGCCTTCTCGGCGCGGCCGGGCCGTTCGGCATGGCCGCGGTGGCGGCGTCGGGTGCAGGGCTGAACGGCGTTGCAGCCCTCATCGGCGCAGCGATCGGCTACATAATCAGCTGCGGCCTTGCAGGCAGCATACGCTATCTTGCCGCCATCGTGCTTGTTTACACGATATGCTTTGCGTTTCAGGACACAAAGCTTGCGTCAAAAAGCGTGTTCGCGCCGGCAACGGCGGCCGTTTCCGCGCTGTCGACCGGCATACTTTCAAGCTTTACCTCGGTGTTCACTCAGGCGCCGGCAGCGGCGGTCGTGCTCATCGAAACCGTGTTTTCGTTCGGCGGCTGCTGGTTCTTCCGTGAGGCAATGAGCGGCAGGGAGCGCACGACCGAGTCCGAGGAGCTGCGCTATGCCGGAAGCGTGCTTATAACCGCTGCGGTTTTGCTCATGGCTGTGTCGCAGATCGAGATATTCGGTGCAATATCACTTGGGAGGCTTGTTGCGGTCCTTATCGTCATGACCTGCACTCTGCGCTGCGGCATAATGACGGGCTGCACAATCGGAACGGCGTTCGGCATAGCGATGGATCTCACGGCCGGCGGAATGCCGTTTTACACAATGGCCTATGCCTTTGCAGGGCTGCTTTCCGGAATGTTCAACCGCCACGGCAGACTGCTGTTTTTACTATCGTTTATCATAGCCAATGCCGCCGCGGTCGCATGTGCGTGGGCGTTCAGGCAGGAGACAGGCGCACTGTTCGAGGTGTTCGCGGCGTCGGTCATATTCCTGCTGCTGCCCTCAGGATTTTTAAGCCGGGCAGGCTCCATGGTGCAGCCGGTCATAGGAGGCAGCGGGGAATCGGGCTTGCGCCGATACGTTGCGCGCAAGGTGATGAGCCTGAGCGACGCTTACGGCAGCCTTTACGATATCGTCCGACGCAATGTTGAGGAGCAGTATAACGACGCAGACCCTGCAAAGGTGTTTGACCGCGCGGCAGACAGCGTGTGCCTTAAATGTAAGGAGAAAAACCGCTGCTGGAACCGGGATTACATCGACACGCTGTCCGCGCTGAACGACGCAACTCCGAAGATGCTCGAACGCGGCACGCTGGAGATAGGCGATATTCCGCGCCGCTTCACGGAAAAGTGCAAAACGCCGGAAGCCTTTGTAACGGCGGTCAACGCGGAGCTGCGTGCGGCCGCATATCGCCGCCAGTTTGCCGAAACTCTGCGCGAGAGCCGCAATACCGCGTGGGGGCAGTATTCGGACATGGCGGAGATCCTCGGCTCGGTGTCAAAGGAGCTTGCCGGAACAAACGGCGCAGACCACCTTGCCGAGAGACGGCTCATCCGCTATCTGCTGTCGCTGGATATTGATGCGGACGCGGCGGTATACCGAGATGCGCGCGGCAGGCTGCGCGCCGTTATCGAAAGCGGAGCGCTCGCGCGCCTTACAAAGCAGGACGATTACCTAGAACGCCTGTCGGGTGTGCTCGGCGTTCGTCTGTGCAGGCTCAAAAGTCAAAACGACGGCGAGGCAAAGCTCGTGCTCATGGAAGCCGAGCCGCTTGCCGTGTCGGTCGGCATTGCGGCGCTTAAGAAAAAAGGTGAGAAGGTCAGCGGCGACAGGGGAACCTATTTCAAGACCGACGCAGGGGTTTTGTGCGTTATTCTCTCCGACGGAATGGGCTGCGGAGAGGCCGCGGCAAGTGAAAGCCGCCGAGTGATCGAGATACTCGAGAGCTTCCTGCGTGCAGGCGTTGACCCTGCCGTAGCTATGAAAACGCTCAACTCGGTCATGCTGCTCAAATGCGGCGATAACTGGGGCTTTGCAACTGTTGATCTGATGTGTGTAGACCTTTTCTCCGGCGAAACATGCTTTTATAAATACGGTGCTGCGCCAAGCTACGTCAGTGCAAGCCGCGGCATACGCAGGATAAAGTGCGAAAGCTTCGCTCCGGGCCTAAGCGGAACGGCCGGCGCCGAGCCGGATATCGTGCGCATGCGGCTCAAGCCCGGAAACACTGCCATAATAGCCTCGGACGGCGTCGTCGGAGATGACGACGATGCATGGCTGCGCGATATACTGACCTCCTGCGGCGACGATATGAAGCAGCTTGCGCGCGATGCGCTCAAGGCAGCTGAGCACAGCAGCACATATTCCGACGACATGACAGTCCTTGCCGTGCGCGTCGAAGAGCGCGCTTAGGGTATAAAATAATGCTCAGACGGTTAAACTACAAACAGAAAACCGACAACAGGGAGGCGACAGAGGTGGTAAAGGGAGTCGCAAAGCGCGTGATCGTCGTAAAATCGCCGGATCCGAAGGTGTTCGAGGAGGCAATATTCATCGTCCGCGAGGACTATATGAAAACCGCCGGAGTGACGCGCTCGCAGCTCCTGAGCGAGGCGCGCAGGGCAGCCGGTAGCTACACCGGATCGATGCAGCGCAGTGAAAAAATGCCGACAGCGCTTGTCGCGGCACTGTCAACCCTCATCGGCAGCGGTGCGGCGGCAGCAATAATGTATTTCATAATGTGAAGTAAATTCCACAGCATATTATTGCTGTGGAATTACAGCGTGTCGAAAAAGTCCAGCCCAGCTGGGCTTTTTGCGTTTATATGATAAAATAAATATGGGTGATGAAAGATGCTGGAACGCGGAAAAATGGATCGTGGAATCGTAGAAATCGTGGATACAGAAAGCTTGGTGCCGAAAGACCATCTGCTGAGAAAAATAGATGCGGCGGTAGATTTTAACCGGCTCTATGATATGCAACGGATGCAGATAATAAAAGTACCGCAGCTAAAACTCCGACGAAAATTTTCGTGTTCTTTTTCAAAGTGCTACCTCCTTAATACATTTTCCCTGTGTTTTAACTATGAGACGCGCCGAAAGTAAAATTGTTCCGCAATAAAAAGCAAAATTTGAAAAAAGATGCCTGCGAAGCCTGACGGTACGGACTGCCGATATTGTTGACATTGCCTTGGCCAAGCGATAAAATAAACGAAACGATTACTCAGGAGAGATTGTTATGGCTGATTTTACTCATTTTAACGAAAACGGCAGAGCCAAAATGGTGGACGTGTCCGAAAAGGCGGACACCGTGCGCACGGCTGTCGCGGCAGGCAGAGTGCTTGTCAATGCCGAGACCTTCGAGCTTATAAAAACCGGCGGCATGAAAAAGGGCGACGTGCTCAATGTCGCGCAGGTCGGCGGGATCATGGGCGCAAAGCGCACGTCGGACATTATTCCGATGTGCCACCCGATCATGATATCCGGCGTGGATATCGACATCTCGCTGTGCGAGGAAAGGCACAGCGTCGAGATCGTTGCAACGACAAAATGCACCGGCGCAACGGGCGTTGAGATGGAAGCGCTCACCGCGGTGAGCGTTGCGGCGCTTACGGTGTATGACATGTGCAAGGCCGTGCAGCGTGATATTGAGATAACGGATATCCGCCTTCTTAAAAAGACCGGCGGCAAGAGCGGGGTGTTCGAGCGCAAATGAAAAGAATACTCATGATCGGAACCGGCGGCACGATAGCGTCGCAGATAAGCGGCGACGCGCTTTCGCCGCAGCTGCGGCCCGATGAGCTTCTGGCGCTCGTTCCTGCAATATCAAAGCTCTGCGAGGTCGAGTGCGTCTCGCTTTTTAATGTGGACAGCACGAGCATGACTCCGGCGCATTGGGTGCAGATAACAAAGTGCGTGCGCGACAATTACGATAAATACGACGGTTTTGTAATAAGCCATGGAACAGACACCATGGCGTACACGGCCGCGGCACTCAGCTACATGATCCGCGGCTCGAAAAAGCCCGTTATCCTCACCGGCGCGCAGAAGCCTATAAATTTTGAATCCACGGACTCAAAGGTGAACCTGCTCGACGCTTTCACCTGCGCCTGCTCTGACGATATGTGCGGCGTGAACATTGTTTTTAACGGCCGCGTTATACTCGGCACCCGTGCGCGAAAAACAAGGTCGAAGTCCTACGCCGCATTCTCGAGCATAAACTACCCCTATATAGCGACGCTTCAGGATGGGGTGCTCATGCAGTATATAAAGCCGGAAAGCCTTGAAAAACCGCAGTTCTGCACCGAGCTTAACACAAATGTCGGACTTATAAAAATGATCCCCGGCATTGATTTTGAGCTTTTTGAGTTCCTTGCAGAGCGCAAGGACGCCGTTATTATCGAGTCCTTCGGTGTCGGCGGCCTGCCAAGCTACGGCGACGATAAGTTTCTGGATATAGTAATAAACGCCATCGGCCGCGGCAAGGTCATGATCATGACCACTCAGGTGCAGAATGAAGGCTCGGACCTTGCGGTGTACAACGTCGGCCACAGACTCAAGGGCTGGCGGAACGTGCTCGAAGCGTATGACATGACGACGGAATCCGCGCTTGCAAAGATAATGTGCATCCTCGGCTCGACAAAGGACTCCGACGAGATACGCCGCGCGTTTTACGAGCCTGTTGCGCACGATATACTTTACCACTGCGGTGAATGATATGAATACGGTTGTGATCATAGGCGGCGGCGCGTCCGGAATGGCGGCCGCGATAACGGCCTCGAATGATAAGAATAATAATGTAATACTGCTCGAGCGCCAGCAGCGCGTCGGCAAAAAGCTCCTCAGCACCGGAAACGGCAGATGCAATCTCACAAACACGGGCGCTGTGCCCGAGCACTACCACGGCGCGCAGCCGGGCTTTCCCGACGAGGTGCTCTCGCGCTTTACGCCTGAGGACACGCTGCGGTTTTTCGATTCTCTCGGCCTTGCCGTGAGCTGCGAGTACGGCGGCAGAGTGTATCCGCAGTCAAACTCGGCAAACAGCGTGGTGGATGTTCTGCGCTTTGCGCTAATGCGCGATAACATAACGGTCAAAACCTCGTGCCCTGCGCGGAAGATAGAAAGACGCGGCGAGGGCTTTTCGGTTCTGACCGATGAGGGGAAAATTAACGCTGATTTCGTCATAGTTTCCTGCGGCGGAGCTGCCGGAGCCAAGGTCGGCGGAGTGCACGACGGATACGAGCTTTTAAAGCCGCTGGGGCATAAGAGCACGGCCCTGCTGCCCTCGCTCGTGCAGCTTGTGACCGATCCGAATTATCCGCGCGCGCTCAAGGGCGTGAGGGTAATGGCAAGTCTGCGCCTTGAAAAGGACGGAGAGATAATTGCCGAAAGCTCCGGCGAGCTGCAATTTACCGAAACCGGCCTGTCTGGCCCGGCGGCGTTTGATATTTCGCGCGCCGCGGCTCAGACCGGCAAAGGAAAGGTGCACATAGACCTGTCCGGGAACGAGGATATCGAGGCTAAGCTGCGCGCAAGGATAAAGGCAAATCCAAGCTTATGCGCAGACGATGCGCTCACCGGAGTTTTGCACAACCGACTCGGCAGAATGGTAGTTAAATACGCCGGTGTTCCGGGGCAGACTCCGCTCGAGAGGCTCGAACAGCCGCAGCTCGCCGCGATAGCCGCCGCCTGCCGCGATTTTTGCATCGAGCTGCGCGGCGTTGAGGATTTTGACCATGCTCAGGTCACGGCCGGCGGCATCAAGACCACCGGCGTAAACCCCGAAACGCTTGAGAGCTGGTTCGTTCCGCATCTTTTCATAACGGGCGAGCTTCTGGACGTTGACGCCGACTGCGGAGGCTATAACCTCCAGTGGGCGTGGGCAAGCGGCGTGACTGCAGGGAGACTCGGCAAATGATACTGGTAAGAAATCTGCGCCTCGATATCGGGCAGAGCAGCGATCGGCTGAAAGTCAAGGCCGCGCGCGAGCTGAAGCTCCCGACTTGGGCGATAAAGGATGTTAAGATAACAAAGCGCTCGCTCGACGCGCGCAGAAAAAACGATATACACTGGCTGTATTCCGTCGCCGTTTCGGTCGATAATGAGGAAAAGCTGCTGGCAAAATGCAAAAGCAAAAACGTTGCCGCGTATGAAGCGCCGGAGTACACCGTGCCGCAGGCAAGCGCCGAAATTCGTCCCGTCGTTGCCGGCTTCGGGCCGGGCGGAATGTTCGCGGCGCTTGTTCTGAGCATGGCAGGGCTAAAGCCTGTTGTGCTCGAGCGCGGCGCCGATGCCGAAACGCGCAGAAAAAAGGTCGAAGCCTTCCGAGCAGGCGGTGAGCTTGACCCCGAGTGCAACGTCCAGTTCGGCGAGGGCGGAGCCGGAACGTTTTCCGACGGCAAGCTCGGTACAGGCATACGCGATATGCGCATCCGCTGGATACTGCGCACGTTTTACGAGCACGGCGCGCCCGAGAGCATACTCTATGACGCAAAGCCGCATATCGGAACGGATATACTTATTAATGTAGTGCAGAGCATACGAAAAGCCGTCATCGCTCACGGCGGCGAGGTGCGCTTTAACTCAAAGCTCACCGGGCTTGTTACGGAAAATAACACGCTGCGCGCGGTTCGGGTGACGGACGAAACGGGTGAGTACGAGCTGCCCTGTGAAAGGCTCGTTCTCGCCGTAGGCCACTCGGCGCGCGATACGTTCGAGATGCTCGAAAAAACGGGCGTTCCCATGGAGGCAAAGCCGTTTTCAATGGGCGCGCGCATAGAGCATAAGCAGAAAATGATAAACATCTCGCAGTACGGCGAGGATAACGAGTCCCTGCCGGCAGCCGACTATTCGCTCAATGTTCATTTGCCGGACGGAACAAGTGCGTATACCTTCTGCATGTGCCCCGGCGGCGAGGTCATTGCCGCGGCATCTGAACCCGGCGGCGTGTGTACAAACGGCATGAGCAACTCTCGCCGCAACGGAGAGAACGCAAACAGCGCACTGCTCGTGACTCTTTCTCCCGAGGATTTCCCGTATGACGGGCCGCTCGGAGGTATGTACTGGCAGCGTGATATCGAGCGTGCAGCGTTCAAAGCATCGGGAAGCTACCATGCACCGGCACAGACCGTCGGCGACTTTCTCACACATAAAAAAAGCGAGCGCTGCGGTGAAGTTGATCCGAGCTATAAGCCCGGCGTTTTTTGGTGCGACCTGCACGATGTTCTGCCGGAGAGGATAACGTCGGTGCTTGAAAACGCATTGCCCGAGTTGGGAAGAAAGCTTAACGGCTTTGACGCGCCGGACGCCGTGCTCACGGCGCCGGAAACGCGCTCGTCATCGCCGGTGCGCATATTGCGGGATGAGCGCCGCCAATCGCAGATACGCGGCCTTTACCCCTGCGGCGAGGGCGCAGGCTATGCCGGAGGCATAACCTCTGCCGCCGTTGACGGCATGAAATGCGCCGAAGCGGTCATTCAGTCGCTGTAAAAATTAAAGCTCAAATGCTGAAACGGATTTTTTCTCCGTTTCGGCATTTTTGCGGCCTGCGCCACAACATTGGTGACATAACTTGTGTTAACATAAGAACACAAGCACAAAATCTTGTGTTGCAGCAAAACTTGCAATTACATTTTGATTATGAGATTCAAAGCAAGCAAAAACGGCGCTAAGCATTGCATAATCAGCATTTTTGGCGTGGTGAAAAAGTTTCAAAGCCATAAAATGCCGCGAAAAAATAACTCTCCGTAAAGATGCGCACCACAATATTTTGTGGTGAATAGGGTTACAAAGCGGTAAAAATAACTACATTTTGTGTTTTTCTATTGACATGGCAACTCGCTTATGCTATTGTTTAGACTGCTGAATTAAGGAGACAGACATGAAGGTTACAGGTATTCAGAAATTAACGCTTCTTGACTATCCCGGAGTTGTCGCGTGCACGGTGTTCACGGCGGGCTGCAATTTCAGATGCCCGTTCTGTCACAATGCGATGCTCGTTCTTCCCGAGCAGATAGATGATGAGTGCCTCACAGATGATGAGGTGTTCGGCTTTCTGAAAAAGCGCAGGGGAGTGCTCGACGGTGTTGCCGTTACGGGCGGCGAGCCGCTGCTGCATGCGGACATGCCCGAGTTTTTGGCTCGTGTGAAGGAGCTGGGGTATAAGATAAAGCTCGACACCAACGGCTCAAACCCGGAGCTTCTTTCCGAGATAGTGAAAAATAAGCTCGTTGACCGTGTCGCTATGGACATTAAAAACGCGCCTGAGGAGTATGCTCGAACGATAGGACTTAAGTCTTTTGACATTGCCCCTGTCGAAAGATCGAAGGAAATGCTCCTGAGAGGCGATATCGACTATGAGTTCAGAACGACGGTCGTAAAGGGGATCCACACGAAGGAAAGCCTCATAGGCGCAGCCAAGTGGATAGAAGGCGCAAAGGAATATTATTTGCAGCAGTTTAAAGACTCCGGCAATCTCATCCTGCCGGACGGACTTTCAGCATACGACGAAAAGCAGATGCACGCACTGGCCGATGCCGTCAGGGACTATGTTCCGACGGTCGAGGTAAGAGGCGTTTGAGAGAAATATGGAGGAAACAAATGTACAAGATCATTAAGAGAGACGGAAAAATCGTAGATTTTGACATCACCAAGATCGCAAACGCCATTAAAAAGGCGTTTGAAGCCACCGACACCGAGTACACCGATGATATCATTGATTTCATCGCACTCAAGGTCTCGGCTGACTTCCTGCCGAAGATAAAAGACGGCTATGTTGCGGTCGAGGATATTCAGGACAGCGTCGAGGCGGTCCTGTCGCGCGGCGGCTATGAGGGCGTTGCAAAGGCATATATACTTTATCGTAAGCAGCGCGAGAAACTGCGCAATATGAAAAACACCTACCTTGACTATAAAGAGACCGTCAACAGCTATGTAAACGTTCTTGACTGGCGCGTCAAGGAAAACTCTACCGTCACTTATTCAGTCGGCGGCCTTATCCTTTCTAACTCCGGAGCCATCACCGCAAACTACTGGCTCAGCGAGATTTACGACGAGGAGATCGGCAATGCCCACCGCAACTGCGACCTGCACCTGCACGACCTGAGCATGCTCACCGGCTACTGTGCCGGCTGGAGCCTCAAGCAGCTGATCCAGCAGGGCCTCGGTATTCCTGGCAAGATCAATTCCTCTCCGGCAAGTCACCTGAGCACTCTGTGCAATCAGATGGTAAACTTCCTCGGCATCATGCAGAACGAGTGGGCCGGTGCTCAGGCGTTTTCGAGCTTCGATACCTACCTTGCGCCGTTTGTCAAGATAGACCACCTCACCTACAAAGAGGTCAAGCAGTGCATCCAGTCGTTCATCTTCGGCGTAAACACTCCGTCGCGCTGGGGCACACAGGCTCCGTTTTCAAACATCACCCTTGACTGGACGGTTCCCGCCGATCTCAAGGACATGCCTGCCATAGTCGGCGGCAAGGAGCAGGACTTCACCTATGGCGACTGCGTCGAGGAAATGGCAATGGTAAATAAAGCGTTTATCGACATCATGATCGAGGGCGACGCAAACGGCCGCGGCTTCCAGTACCCGATCCCGACCTACTCCATCACCAAGGACTTCGACTGGTCTCCCACCGAGAACAATAAGCTCCTGTTTGAAATGACCGCAAAGTACGGTACTCCGTACTTCTCCAACTACATAAACTCCGATATGGAGCCTTCAGACGTCCGCAGCATGTGCTGCCGCCTGCGCCTTGACCTGCGCGAGCTTCGCAAGAAGTCCGGCGGCTACTTCGGCTCCGGCGAGAGCACGGGTTCTATCGGCGTTGTCACCATCAATATGCCGCGCATTGCGTATCTTGCGACCGACGAGGCCGACTTCTTCAAGCGCCTTGATAAGATGATGGACATAGCCGCGCGCTCTTTGAAGGTAAAGCGCAATGTTATAACAAAGCTCCTCAACGAGGGACTTTACCCCTACACCAAGTATTACCTCGGAAATTTCGATAACCACTTCTCGACCATCGGCCTTGTCGGCATGAACGAGGCCGGACTCAACGCAAACTGGATCCGCGCCGATATGACCACCGAAAAGTGCCAGGAGTTCACAAAGAAGGTACTCAACCACATGCGCGAGCGCCTGTCGGACTATCAGGAGCAGTACGGCGATCTGTATAATCTCGAGGCCACCCCGGCAGAGAGCACATCCTACCGCCTTGCAAAGCACGATGTCGAGCAGTATCCCGATATCATCACCGCCTCTCAGGGCGACACTCCGTACTACACCAACTCCAGCCACCTGCCGGTAAGCTACACCGACGATATCTTCTCAGCCCTCGATATTCAGGACGAGCTCCAGACGCTTTACACATCCGGCACTGTATTCCACGCATTCCTCGGCGAGAAGCTGCCCGATTGGGAAGCAGCCGCAAACCTTGTCCGCAAGATCGCTGAAAACTACAAGCTCCCGTACTACACCATAAGCCCGACCTACTCCGTCTGCAAGAATCACGGCTACCTCACCGGCGAGCAGTTTACCTGTCCCGAGTGCGGTGAGAGCGCTGAAGTTTACAGCCGTATAACCGGCTACTACCGTCCGGTGCAGAACTGGAACGCAGGCAAAACTCAGGAGTATAAGGAGCGCAAGGAGTATAACATCGGCACATCCGTCCTTAAGCACAAGGGTCCCCTGCACCCCGAGGCAAAGCCCGAGCAGGAGCCTGCCGTTGAGGAGGAGCTCTGCAAGAACTCTACCGGCAAGCGCAAGATCCTCTTTACACGCGAAAACTGCCCCAACTGCCGCATCGTCTACAGCTATCTGGACAAGGCAGGCTTTGACTGCGAGAAGATCATGGCAGAAGAAAATGTTGACCTTGCACTGTCCTATGGCGTAAAGCAGGCTCCGACGCTTGTCATCGTTGACGGCGAGCATGTCGAGAAATTTGCCGGTGCCGGTGCGATAAAGAACTATCTTTTCAAGTAAACGAAGTCAAAATGATGCATGATATTATAGTCATCGGCGGAGGGCCGGCAGGATTAACTGCCGCCCTTTACGCCTTGAGAGCGGGAAAAAGCGTTCTCGTAATAGAAAAAAGCACCTTCGGCGGTCAGATCACATGGTCGCCCAAGGTCGAAAATTTTCCCGGTATACCGTCGGTATCGGGTGCCGAGCTCGGCGATAAGTTCACCGCGCAGGCGCTCGATCAGGGCGCTGAGCTTGAGCTTGACGAAGTTACCTCGGTCGAGCTTGACGGCGATATAAAGCGCGTTAAGACCGATTTTGGCGGCACGTTTGAGGCAAAAGCGCTCATCATTGCCTCCGGCGCAAGACCGCGCACCCTCGGCATTCCCGGCGAGGAAGAGCTGATGGGCGCAGGAGTTTGCTTCTGCGCGGTGTGCGACGGCGCGTTTTACAAGGGTAGGGAGGTCGCCGTAAACGGCGGCGGAAACTCTGCCCTGCAGGATGCGCTGCTTCTTAGTGATACCTGCTCAAAGGTATATCTTATCCATCGCAGAGATACATTCCGCGGCGAAGCAAAGCTTGTCGAAGCACTGCGAGCGAGGGATAACGTCGAGTTTGTGCTCGGCAGCAGCATAACCGCGCTGCTCGGGCAGGACGAGCTGTGCGGCATAAGAGTTGCCGATGCCGACGGCAACGAGCGCGAGATCGCCGTTGACGGGCTTTTCGTCGCGATAGGCCACGCACCCGATAACGGCATATTCTCGCAGCTTATTGACCTTGATGACGGCGGCTATGCCGACTCCGACGAGAGCTGCCGCACCAAAACGCCGGGCGTGTTCGTCGCCGGCGACTGCCGCAAAAAGACTGTCCGCCAGCTCACAACGGCGGCCGCCGACGGCTCTGCCGCAGCGCTTGCCGCGTGCCGTTATATCGACGCGCTTGAAAATTGAAGACGATATATAATGTTTTATAGGGTTCCGGCATTAACTGCGACTGGACCGAGATAAAACGGCGCTTTCGGCGCTGCACGGAGGGATAAAAGCCCGGGAGAAGTATTGGCAAAGCAATACCTCTCCCGGTTTTTTTGTTGTTTTAATTATAAGGAGAAACTATGAAAGAAAAAAACACGGCATGGATACTGCTCGTTGTATCCGGGCTTATGGAGATAGTTTGGGCATATACGATGAAGCTCAGCCATGGGTTTACGGTGCTCTTGCCGAGCGTGATAACCATAGCGATACTAATAATAAGCTTTTTCCTGCTTGCCAAGGCGGTAAATACGCTCGGCATAGGTCTCAGCTACGCAGTATTCACCGGCATCGGCGTCGTCGGAACGACGCTGATAAGCATATTTGTCCTCAAAGAAGGCGCCAGCCTGCTTAAAATGCTTTCGCTCGGCGTTCTCATCATCGGTATACTCGGCCTCAAGCTCTGCGATAAGGAGGGAGAAGAAAAATGATGTGGCTCGTTTTGATCTGCGCAAGCTTTTTTGAGCTGGCGTTTACGGTGTGCATGAAGCTCTCAAACGGCCTTAAAAACGTGAAATTTACCGTGCTGACGGTCATAAGCTCCTGCGCGAGCATCGGCTTGTTGTCTGTTGCGGCAAAAACTCTGCCGCTCGGCGTGTCCTACGCCGTGTGGACAGGATTGGGAACGCTGTTCAATGTTCTGTTTGGCATAATCGTTTTTAAAGAGAGCAAAAGCCACAAAAAGCTCTTCTTCATGGCCATGGTCCTCCTCGGCGTCATCGGCCTCAGATTGGCATAAAAACCGCCCCCACTTGTCTGGAACCCATTCAGACAAGTGAGGGCTTCTTGCTATAGAGGATATGTTAAAATGTTTGCTGCCTTACTTATCGCCCTTGGGGAGCGGCTTGCCGGTGAATACGGCTTTGTCCTTTTCGACAAATGCTCTCATGCCTTCAACCTGATCGCTGTTTGTGAAGCACAGACCGAATACGTGCGACTCATATACGTTTGCCGACCAGAAGTCCATTTCGAAGCCCTGGTTGATGGCAGACTTTGCAAGACGCACGGCGTTGGGGCTGCAGGAGGCTATCTGGTTTGCAAGCTTTTTTGCCTCGTCCATGAGCGATTCATGAGGAACGACGCGCTGAACCAGACCGATGCGCAGTGCTTCGTCTGCCTTTATGCGCATAGAGGTGAATATCATCATCTTTGCCATTCCCTTACCGACAAGACGAGACAGACGCTGAGTTCCCGCAAAGCCGGGAATAATACCGAGACCGGTTTCGGGCTGGCCGAATATTGCTCTGTCGGAAGCAATGCGCATGTCAAAAGCCATTGCTATCTCAGTGCCGCCGCCGAGTGCGTAACCATTGACTGCTGCGATGGTAGGCTGGGGCATGTTTTCGATTTTGTACAGGACGCGGGTGCCGAGCTTGGAATATGCAACGCCCTTTTCGGGATTCATGACGTACATTTCCTTGATATCTCCGCCCGCGACGAAAGCTTTGTCGCCGTCACCTGTGAATATTACGACCCATACGTCCTCCATGGCCGAGACGTCGTCGATAACAGTTTCAAGCTCCGTTACAAGATCCCAGCTGAGTGCATTGAGCGCTTTTGGACGGGAGATCGTTATAGTTGCTATGTGATCCTCAAGTTCTACGCGAAAATACTGATACTCTTTCATTGGTAATGCCTCCTTTTGTGCTTTTATATTTTGCCACGGCTCACCGTGGGTTAGTACGCTTGTCGATATCGCGGCATATGTTTAGACAAATCGCCGTTGTTAATTTTGTCACGATCTCATTATACAAGATGATCTGTCTTGTGTGAAATACTAAAATTGCATATGATTTATTCATACAAAGAATAAATGGCGTTTTGCCGCATGATAATTAAAAAAGAGCCCTTGCTGCCAACAAGGTCTCCGTCAGGATAGGGACAATATAGCGAAATTTTATCTCTTTTTGTATATTTTCTGAAAATAGTTTATCATGTTTTCTACACGCGCCGGAATATATTCGCCTTTTTTCGTTATTGCCACGATCTGCCATTTTGAAAACGGCTCTATAAATGGAACCGCAACGAGCCCCTGCGTTTTCTTCAAGATCGGTCTCGGCAGTATCGTTATTCCGTGCGACAGGCGCACAAGCTCAACTATGTAATCCCAGCTTTTGCTCAAGGCTATTATATTCGGCTCAATGCCTGCGCGATTAAATGCGCGCATGACATTATCATATATCTGATATGTCGAGTCTAGCATGATAAGCGGTATATCCTTTAAAAGCCGTATTGATATCGCCTTATATTTGGCCAGCTCATGCCCCTCGGGAACGACAAGAACGATCTCATCTGACATTATCCTGCGCACGGAAAGCTCTGAGCAGTCATCCGGCAGCAAAACAAAGCCGACGTCAAGCTCACCCTTGATGACATTCGAAATTATTGGTTTGCTGCCCATCTCGGTGAACAAAAGCTTAAGCCGTGGATGCTGCTTTGAAAAGCCGGATAACATGTCGGATGCCATTATTGTATTTAGCACCGGAGGTATGCCGATCCTGATCTCACACATATAGTCGCTCGACAGCTCGCTGAGCTTGTCCTTAAGCTGCTCGTAATCGTCAATGAGCTTTTCACCCTGTTTGAAGATAAGCTCTCCCGCATCCGTCAATTTGAAAGAGCGAGTTGTTCTCTTGACAAGAGTGACGCCGTATTCATCTTCAATGCTCTGAATGGCCTTACTTAAAGACGGTTGCGACACGTTCATTTTTTCTGCTGCCCTGGAGAAGCTCTCCTCCTCGGCAACGGCAACGAAATATTGCAGCTGTCTAAACTCCATTTTACCCACCTGCCGTTTTTAAAATCGGAGCACTGTCAAGAGTGCGGACTGCGTCAATGAATAATAAAATGCCCCCACTTATCGAACATTGATATACTGCTTAACAAATGGGGGTGCTGTTCAATTGGGTTAGGAATTCTCCCGGAGTGATGATCACCCGAAGATGCCGCGGATGAAATCTACGACCTTATTTACAAACTCAGTTACAGTGTCGGCAACGTTTGAGAGAAACTGCTTTATCTCGCCCTGCTTACTGACGATATCCTTCAGATACTTCTGCACCTGCTCGACCTTTTCCTTGAGCGCGGCGGTGTCGAGCTTTTCCATCGAGCGGCACAGGGAAACGAGGCTGTCTATCTGGCTGTCGGTGAGGCTTACGTCATACTCGGCCGCGATCTTTTTTATCTCCTCGCGGAGCTGATCGTCGGTCATGTCCTTGGTCTGGTCGAGGATAAGCTTGAGCTGATTGACGATAGCGGTGGAGTCTGCGCTGCCGATCTCGTCGGCAAGCTCTGCCGTAACGGTGAGCTCCTGAGTGCCGACAAGCTTTGCGTCGTTATCGAGCTTCTTGCCTGTTATATCCTCGTATGCTTTGTATATTCCGGTGAGAGCTGCCGTACCCGAGACGTTGAAGGGGGCGACGATTTTGACATTTGCGTCGGTTATGCCGGCGGTCACCATTGCGTTCATGTACATGTCCGGAGTGCACCAGGTAATGTTCTTGACCGTTACGTCGAGTCCCTTGCCTTCGCCGAGCGCCTCAATGTATACGCAGGAGATGGACTTTGTGCCGATGAGGCTTTCGTCGACAAGACCCTTGAGGTATTCGCGCTCTTCTGCGTTTGTTACCGTAAGCTCCTTGACGTCGCCCTGAGAAATGCCGAATTCTTTATAAACAGATGCCACTTCGTCTGCGTCAAGATCCGCTCCGATAACGGTGCGGCTGCCCTCAATGGTGTCGGCAAAGGCAAAGCAGCTGCCGAGCATAAGCACGCAGAGAATAAGAGAAATTACTTTTTTCATGTTCAATTTGTCCTTTCACGGAAGTCAATCTATTGTAGTATATGTAAACTTCGTTTGTGTTAACGATCTATTAATTGTGCAGGACGATAAAATTTTATTTAACGATTTAAAGTTGTTGACATACTGTGAACAGTGTGTTAACATACATGCATAAATCCTGTGAAACCTCAAGAATCGCAAGAGACTGGAGGCGGAGGATGCTCTGGAGAATCCCGAAAGGGTGCCGAAGGTGTAAGGCGCTGCGCGCCGAATCTCTCAGGCCAAAGGACAGAGGAAAGCATAAATTTAATTTTTATATGTTTTCTAATATGTCTCCGGAGCTGCTGAATTTTCAGCAGTTTTTTTGTTGCTCAACAAGGAGGAAAAAAGAAAATGGATGCAGTATTAAAAATCGTTCAGACCGTGAACATGTACCTGTCGGATTATATCCTTATAATCATGCTGATCGGCTGCGGCCTGTATTTCAGCTTCAAGACCAAGTTCGTTCAGGTTCGCTGCTTCGGCGAAGGCTGGCGCAAGGTTTTCGGCAACTTTTCGCTTCACGGCGGCAAGCATGAGGGCGGTATGAGCTCGTTTCAGGCCCTTGCAACGGCAATAGCTGCGCAGGTCGGTACCGGCAACATCGTCGGCGCATGCGGCGCGATCCTCGTCGGCGGCCCGGGCGCTATCTTCTGGATGTGGATAATCGCCTTCTTCGGCATGAGCACGATCTACGCCGAGGCTGTCCTTGCTCAGAAAACACGCGTTGTCAACCCCGACGGCACCGTCGCCGGCGGCCCTGTTTACTATATTAAGAAAGCCTTCAATAACGCCTTCGGCAAATTCATGGCAGGCTTCTTCGCAGTCGCTATCATCCTCGCGCTCGGCTTCATGGGCGCAATGGTTCAGTCCAACTCCATCGGCGAGAGCTGCCAGAACGCATTCGGCATCCCGTCATGGGTCATGGGTGCAATAATTGCTGTTATCTGCGCGTTTATCTTCATCGGCGGTGCTCACCGCGTTGCTGCGGTTGCCGAGAAGCTCGTGCCCATCATGGCGATCCTGTATGTACTCGGCGGATTTGTTGTTATTATCTGCCGCATTCAATATGTTCCCGAGACCTTCGGGCTCATCTTCAAGTGCGCGTTCAACCCCACCGCAGTCATCGGCGGCTCGATCGGCTTTGCCATCAAACAGGCAATCTCCCAGGGCGTTAAGCGCGGCCTGTTCTCCAACGAAGCCGGTATGGGCTCGACTCCTCACGCACACGCTCAGGCAAAGGTCAAGTGCCCCCACGAGCAGGGCGTTGTTGCAATGATCGGCGTGTTTATCGATACTTTCGTTGTTCTCACCATGACCGCACTTGTCGTTATCTCAACTCTGTACACCGGTGACGGCATACTCTCCGGCGTCATGACAAGCTCCGAGAATCTTGACGCACTGGGCGTTGCAAAGACGAATCTTGCTCAGCTCGCGTTCGGCAGTGTGTTTGGCGAAAGCTTTGGCAGCGCATTCGTCGCGATATGCCTGCTGTTCTTCGCATTCACGACCATCATCGGCTGGAATCTCTTCGGCCGTATCAACATTGAGTATCTGTTCGGCAAGAAGGCTGTTCTGCCGTATTCGATCATAGCGATAGCCTTCATCTTCCTCGGCTCGATCCTGTCCAACGACCTCGTGTGGGAGCTGACGGATATGTTCAACCAGCTCATGGTCATCCCGAACGTTATCGCACTGCTCGCCCTCGGCGGTCTGGTCGCGGCAAGCGCCAAAGCCGGAAACAGCGAAACGCTCGAAAACGTAAAGAAATAAGATATAATTTCAAGAGTCCGTCTTGGGTCAACCGGCCTAAGGCGGATTCTTTTTTTTGTTGACAATAAAAAGATATAAAAAACCATGCCGAGAATTAGTTTTTTCACAAGTGCTACTTCAGTAAAACAAATTGAGAATATTGTAAATGGAGCATATTGACATAGACGAAAAAGTATGGTATTTTTGAAGCAGGGTAACTGAGGTTGAGTGAGATTTAAAAACTTGGCGAAAGGAGATTCCGCTATGGACAGTGTTGTCAGTGCATTCATCTCTTTTTGGGGCTTTCTTTCAAACGTTATGACCTTTGCAGGCATTATCGTCATTCCGGCCACGTTTTACGGCGTGCTTGAATGCGTAAAAAATGCCGCTCAGGGCAAGAAGCCGGGCGAATATAAGAAAGCCTTCATCTGGACGGCGATCGGCCTTGTTTTGACGCTTGCGCCGACGGTAATGGCTGTATTAGCCTCCATAAATTTTTAATGCAAAGTACGCTAAATTGTCAAAAAAGGCAGGATCAAACGATCCTGTCTTTTTCAGTATTCTCTTTTCATGACGGCGAGGAACGAGCCGGCGCTCGTTACGACAAAATAGCCCAGCGCCGTGAGCAGCGCCTTTTTCATGTCGGCGCTTTTAACGTCAAATGACGAAAGCGTGCCGGAAATGCGCTCGAGCCAGTAGGCAGACAGCGAGATATCCTTTTCGGCCAGAGCGGTGTCTGCAAGAGTGAGGACAATGGTCAGCACCATCGGAAGAACAAGGCACACGGCGATAGAGCCGCCGGTTTTCTGCAAAACGGTGCTTATGGCATAAAACAGCGCACCCTCGGCCAGCATTACGGCCAATTGACATAGCAGTATTTTCACCGTAGCTGCGTCGAAAGGCTCGATGCCGGGGCCGGAGAATATAAGGCCGATCAGGTATCCTGCGGCCATGCACGCTATCGTCATTACGGCGGTCGCAAGCATTACGGCTATAAGCTTTGCCGAGAAGATACCGAGGCGCGAGTAGCCGCGCGTTACGATGTTGCGTATCGTGCCGGAAACGTAGTCCTCGCAGGCGAAAAGGGGAATGAACACGCCGATGACCATGCTCAGAACGCCGCCGGATGCAGAGCCGATCATGACGTTCATTGCGTCTATGCCCATTTCGGCCGTGTCCATAACGTCTTTGTTAATGAGATAAGTTGTGTAGGTCGAAACAACGAGCATCGCAACGGCAACTGCCAGGCAGACGTAAAAGCTCTTTTGGCGGATGAGCTTATGAAATTCAAAGCGCAGAAGCTTAGCCATGTCACTTGCCCATCCTTTCAAGAAAGTATTCCTCAAGGCTTGCCGTCTGCACCGACAGCTCGCTGACCTTTATTCCGTGGCGCACGAGAAGGCGGTTTACCTTGTCGCTTTTATCGAGCAGCTCGAATAAGTAAATGCAGTCGTCCTGAATTTTGACGGCCTTGGGGTCTGCAATGCATTCCAAAAGCGCCTGCGCCTTGGGAATGTTATCTACCCTGAGCTTCAGATGATGGCGGCAGCGCCCCTCAAGCTCCTTCGCCGTTATCTGCTCGATAAGAACGCCGTCTTTTATTATGCCGTAGGTCGTTACGATCTTCGACAGCTCGTCGAGCAGGTGGCTCGATACCAAAAACGTAACGCCCTTTTTCTGATTAAGCGCAAGTATAACGTCGCGTATCTCCTTTATTCCGGCAGGGTCGAGGCCGTTTATCGGCTCGTCGAGCACGAGAAACTCCGGATGACCGAGCAGTGCGATGCCTATGGCAAGGCGCTGCTTCATGCCGAGCGAAAACTGCCCGGCTTTTTTCCTGCCCACGCCTTTCAGGCCTACAAGGTCGAGAATATCCTCAAGCTCGTCGGTGTCTGCGCCGGTGAGTATCGCGAAGCGGCGCAGGTTCTCAAGCGCCGTGCAGTTTTTGTATATGCACGGATACTCCAGCAGCGCGCCGATGCGGTGACGGGTCTCATTCACGCTCTCTTCGCCGCCGAACAGCTCAATGCTGCCGCCCGTCGGCATTGCCGCGCCCAGAACAAGGCGCATGAGCGTTGTTTTGCCGGCACCGTTTTTGCCAATGAAGCCGTAGATCTCGCCCTTTTTTATCTGCATGCTTACATTTTTGACGGCCGTTTTTTCGCCAAACTGCTTGGTCAGATTTTGTGTACGCAAAACATATTCCAAATAATTCGCCTCCGGGTGAATTGACATTTAGTTTATAAACTATATAATCTATACTATATAATATAATAACAGACGGAAAAAATCAACAAGTGCAGGTGAAACATATGCCGGAAATGAGAATAATAGCACGAATACACACGCCTTTTGACACGAAATTCGGTATACCGCGCCAGAGCGGAGTTGCAGCCGAGGTAAAGGGCGAGATAGTGTTTGAGCCGGAATACCGTGAGCCGGAGGCCGTGCGCGGACTCGAGGGATTTTCGCACATATGGCTTATATGGTGCTTTTCCGAATCCGTGACGGATAAATGGTCGCCTACGGTGCGTCCGCCGCGTCTCGGCGGAAACGTGCGCATGGGCGTTTTTGCAACGCGCTCGCCGTTCAGACCGAACCCGATCGGGCTTTCGTCTGTAGAGCTTGAAAAAATCGAGCTTACATCCGATCGCGGCCCTGTGCTGCATGTACGAGGTGCAGACCTCATGGACGGAACGCCAATATTTGATATTAAGCCCTACGTTGCCTATGCCGACTCTCACCCGGATGCACTGAGCGGCTTCTTGGGGGCAGCCACGTTTAAAAAGCTGCGCGTAACGCTTCCCGATGGCGTTTCGGAGCCGTTGCCCGAGGGCCTTATTGATGTTCTGTCAAACGATCCGCGCCCGAGATACCACGACGACCCCGAGCGCGTCTACGGAATGCAGTATGCCGGGCATGAGGTGAAATTCCGCGTGTCCGGAGATGAGCTGACCGTGCTTTCAATACAGTAAATTTATAGAATGTCAACAAAATGCACAGTATAAAACTGTGCATTTTTGATATTGAAATACTTCAAAATTTTGATACAATATACTTAAAAATTCTGAAACATTGAGGCTTCAACCATGACATATATAATAATTGTGCTCATTGCGTATCTGCTCGGCTCATTCTGTGCGTCGATCCCGCTGTCAAAGCGTGTTTACGGCGGAGATGTGCGCGAAAAGGGCAGCGGCAATGCCGGCGCGACAAATATGGCGCGCGTTTACGGCATGAAGGCCGGAATTGCAACATTTATACTCGACGCGGTGAAAACCGCAGCCGCAATGCTGATCGGTGCGGCCATAGGCGGTGAGGCCGGCAAGGCGCTTGCCGGCGCGGCGTGCATAGTCGGCCATTGCTGGCCGGTATACTTCTCGTTCCGAGGAGGAAAGGGAGTGTCCGTTGGGGCGGCGCTCGGCTTGATGACGGGGCTTCCCGTTTTCGCCGTAATAATTGCCGTGTTTTTCGCGGTGAGTCTTTCAACGCATAAGGTATCGCTCGGTTCGATCTGCGCTGCGGCAGCACTTCCTATCTCCGCATGGCTCACAAACGTTGATGCGCCAATGCTTTCGATGTGCGTCTTCTCCGCGCTGCTTGTTATTTTTATGCACCGCAGTAACATCCGCCGCCTCATAAGCGGAACCGAAGGCGACTTCCATGCAAAAAAATAGTTGAGAAATTTTAAGCCCCAATTTGTCTAATATGTCGAAAATGTCCAATGCATACGTCAAGGTCTTGACAAATCGCACATAGATGTTGTAACATAAGCATATCATCAAAGCGGACGCAGGGAAGGTTCGCGTATAAAAGCTAAAGGAGAATTATTATGCCTAATTTCAATGAAGTCACCGGTAAGCAGTTTCTGGATGATTACAACGGCAAGCAGCTCTTCAAGGAGTTCGCTCCTGTCATCGGCAAGATGCCCAACATAGCATACATCCCCTTCCACAAGAAGATGGCGAAGGACGTTATCGGATACGTCGTCGGCAAGGGCTACTGCACTCAGGAAGCGGCAGACGCACTCGTCGCGAAGTTCAACGAGCTTTACGATAAATAATAGGAACATTCTTTGAGAGCCCTGCCGTTCGGCGGGGCTCTTTTGCCAAAACACAGATTTTTAAAGGAGGAGCGAAATGGACTTTAAAAGCATGACGGTTAGAGACTTTTTTGAAGTCAACGGCGGCAGAGAGCTGTGCGAGAAGTACGCCCCCAATCTTCTTAAATACCCCATCAAGCTGTTTTATAAAAAGACATGCGGCGAGATATTTGATCTCGTGACCGGCAAAGGCCTTATCCCGGCGGATAAGGCAGCAGCAATTGAGGCGGCAATAAAGGCAAAATAATAAAGTCTAAAGCATGAAAAAACTCCGACCGCCGGTCGGAGTTTTTTGTTTGTTTCATTACATGCCGTAGTCCCAGTCAACAGCCTTCTTGGAATCGATAAGGCTCTGGTATACGCCAAGGTGAGCGACTGCTGCAAGCAGGTTGCCCTTGAGCTTGAATTTGCCCTTTACGAGGGGAGTCTTGGAGTCCCACTCGCCGGTGATGACCTTCGCAAAGTTCTCGTAAGGTCCGATAACGGTGAAGCTTGCGTCGGGAGCGGTGTCCTCGCCGAAGCCGCACTTGTGGTCAACGCATACGTTGTCCTGAACATCAACGTAGAACCAGAAGGTGCTGCCGTCGGTATTGTCGGTCCAGATCTCGGTGTAGGTGAAGGTGTTGAGCTTGCCGGGTTTCTTCTCGGAGAACTTGGGCAGAACATCTGCGCACAGTTTCTCGAACCATTCCTGGTTAACAGCTTTTGCCATAATTATTCCTCCTTAAATGTTGCGCCGTTTTTTGCGCACTGCTAAAAAAGCTTTTATATTATAACTGCGCAAATTGTGAAAATCAAGGTAATGAAAGGCAAAAACGGCCGTTTGACCAAAAAAGTCCAAAATACTTACATGCATTCTAATGTGTATAAAATAAAGAACAAAATTGCAGTTACACGCGATAAAAATGCTCTGCATTTAATCGCAATTTTGTCGCGTCATGATCAAAAAACGCGCCGGCGGAATTTTCCGCCGGCGCGTTCTGTCCGTAAATCAATCGCCGCCGAGATAATTTGTCAGCAGCTCGTGCATAAGCTCGTCTCTGTCTATCCTGCATATAAGGCTTCTTGCGTTATTGTAGTTCGTGATGTACGTCGGATCCTCGGAGAGGATATATCCGACAAGCTGGTTAATAGGATCGTAGCCTTTAACCTTAAGCGAATTGTATACGGATGACAGGATCTCGCGCATTTCGGTCTTGCTGTCAACGATAGCAAATTTTCTCGTGATGTCTTCCATAATTATCACTCCTCGGTCAAAAAATTTCTTGCTGCTATTATAACCAGTTTATTCTCAATTGTAAAGCAAATATGCGGAAAATATTGCGGTCAAAGCCCGAAAAGCGGCGAATTATCGCATCGATGCGCCGAAATCGCGCTCCAGAGCGTCGAGAACGGCCTTCATGGTCTCCTCGGCATGGTCGTCGGTGAGGGTCTGATCGTCGGCTCTGAGCGTCAGCGAGAAGGCAACGGACTTCTTGCCGTCGGCAATGTGCGAGCCTGTGTAGATATCAAACAGCGAGCAGCCCTTGAGATACTTGCCGCCGGCCTTGCTTATGCAGTCGATGAGCTTTGCAACGGGGATAGACTTATCACAAACAACTGCGATATCACGCGTGACGGCGGGGAACTTCGGCAGAGGCGTGTATATCGGATCGGGGCCGCAGGCATTCAGCAGCTTTTCCAGCGAAAGCTCGGCGCAGTAAAGCTCGGTGTCAACACCGTAGTTTGCGGCGACCAGCGGATGGATCTGGCCGAATACGCCGATGCACTCATCGCCTGCCCAAACGCTTGCGCAGCGGCCGGGGTGGTATGAGGGATTGTCTGTGCATGCCTCAAAGCGGACGTTTTCGGCGCGCAGATCCTTCATTATCGCCTCAACAAGACCCTTTACGGTGAAGAAGTTGACCTTCGCGCCGTAGGTGCCGAGGGTGAGGTACTTTTTCTCGATCGCAAGGCCGTCCTTACCGCCGAGGTGGTAGGTTCTGCCCAGCTCATAGAGCCTGACTTCCTTGTTGCGGAAGTTGTAGTTGCGTGTGAGTATCTCGAGCATGGACGGCAGTGTGGTCGTGCGCATGATGGAGGTATCCTCGCCGAGAGGATTGAGTATCTTGAAGCTCTCGCGCTCTGGCGAATCGACCGGCATGCGGATCTTGTCGTAATATGTCGGAGAGATGAACGAGTAGGTGATTATCTCGTCATAGCCTGCCGCGCGGCACAGCGAGCCGAGGCGCTGCTCAAGAAGCTGCTCTTCCGAGTAGCCGCCGAGGGTGCTTTCGCCGGAAACCAGCGTGCAGGGAATGTTATTGTAGCCGTAAAAGCGTGCGACCTCTTCGGCAAGGTCGGAGTAGTGGCCGACGTCGCCTCTCCACGAGGGAACGCTTATCGTCTCGCCGTCAACGCCGAACTGGAGGCTGCGCAGTATATCCTGCATCGTCTCGGTGGAAACGTCGGTGCCGAGCAGAGCGTTTATCTTGTCCGGGCGCAGTGCAAGCACCGTCGGTTCGGGAATGCTGTTTACTATATCGATAACGCCGTCAACTACCTCGCCTGCGCCGAGCATCTCGACCAGCTCGCAGGCTCTGTTTACTGCCGGCAGAGTGTTCAGGGGGTCAAGACCCTTTTCAAACTTTGCCGAAGCTTCTGTGCGCATGCCGAGCGACAGAGCGCCCTTGCGGATGCAGGTCCCGTCAAAGTTTGCCGACTCAAAAACAACGTCAACCGTGTCGGAAACGATCTCGCTGTTCTCGCCGCCCATGATGCCTGCAAGGCCGACCGCGCGCGTATCGTCCGCGATAACGAGAATGTTGGGGTTGAGCTTTCTGACGTTTCCGTCGAGCGTTGTAAGCTCCTCGCCCTCGGCGGCTCGGCGCACGATGATCCTGCCGCCCTTGACGTAGCGATAGTCGAATGCGTGCATCGGCTGGCCGTATTCCATCATGACATAGTTTGTGATATCAACGATGTTGTTTATCGGCCTTACGCCCATTGCGCGCAGTCTCTCGCGCATCCACTTCGGGGAGGGGGCGATCTTAACGTTGCGCACCATGCGCGCGGTGTATCTCGGGCAGAGATCGGCGGCCGGAGTTTCAACAGAAAGAAGCTCGGTGAGAACGCCTTCTGCGCCGCCCTTGACGACCGGTTCGTGTGTTTTAAGCTCTTTGCCGAAGGTCGCGGCGGCCTCGCGTGCAAGGCCGGTGACCGACAGACAGTCGGGGCGGTTGGGGGTTATCTCGAACTCAACGACGTGATCGTCCGCGCCGATGATGGGCTTGATGTCGTCACCGGGCTTTATGCCGTCCTCGTGCAGGACGAATATACCGTCGGGGATGCAGCGGGGGAATTCGGTCTGCTGTGCGTGAAGGTCATCGAGAGTGCAGATGCTTTCGCTTTTTGTGTTGTACGCGACCATGTCGCCGACGTGGATATTCTGGCAAGAAGTCACGACAACAGCGCTGCTGTCGCCGGTGCTAAGGGTGCATTTCCAGAGGTTTGCTCCGGCGTTCTCAACGGCGGTCACGGCTGCTGCTACGACCGGTCCGAAAACCTTGTCGCCGGCCTTGATGTCGGCAGGGATAGAGGGCTTATCCTTGTCCAGCGGATGATAGTCGTTCAAAAGCGCGGCGGCGCTTATAACGCCGTAGGGGAAGTCGCGCTCGTCAAGATCAAGCTCCTTGAGCGAGCAGAGCATGCCGTTTGAGAGCACGCCTCTGAGCTTGCCCTTTGTTATCTTCTTGCCGCCGGGCAGCAGCGAATTGTGCAGCGCGGCCGGAACAAGGTCGCCGGTGTGGATGTTCCATGCGCCGGTAACTATCTGCACAGGCTCTTCCTGACCGACGTCGATCAGGCAGACCCACATATGGTCGGAGTCGGGGTGCTTTTCCATGGAGAGGATCTTGCCGACGAGAACGTTATTTATTTCTGCTCCAAGATCCTCATAGGTCTCGACCTTAGAGCCGGAGAGGGTCATAGCCTCGGAAAACTCGCGGTCGTCTATATCGCTGACGGAAACGCCGTCAACAAACTCAGTGAGCCATTTTCTGCTTAAATTCATATCATTTCTCCTCCCATCAGAACTGTTCCAGGAAGCGGACGTCGTTTTCAAATATCAGACGCAGGTCGGATATCTTGAATCTGCGCATTGCAAGGCGCTCAAGACCCATGCCGAACGCCCAGCCGGTGTATTCCTCGCTGTCAATGCCGCTCATCTCAAGAACCTTCGGGTGGATCATGCCTGCGCCGAGAACCTCGATCCAACCCTCGCCCTTGCAGGTGGGGCAGCCCTTGCCGCCGCACTTGTGGCACTGAACGTCCATCTCGCAGCTCGGCTCGGTGAACGGGAAGTGGTGCGGTCTGAATCTCGTGACGGTGCCTTCGCCGAACAGCTCCTGCATGACAAGGTTCAGCGTGCCCTTGAGGTCTGCCATGGTAACGTTCTTGTCGATGACCATGCCCTCGATCTGGTGGAACATCGGGGAGTGAGTCGCATCGACCTCGTCCTTGCGGTAAACTCTGCCGGGAGCGACGATGCGGATGGGCAGCTTCATCGTTTCCATTGCGCGAACCTGCATGGGGCTGGTCTGCGAGCGGAGCATAACGCGGCTGTCTTTATCAAAATAAAACGTATCCGACCAGTCACGGGAGGGGTGGCCTTCCTCGGCGTTGAGCTTATCGAAGTTATATGTTGCAAGCTCGACCTCGGGGCCGTCGAGCACGGTAAAGCCCATGCCGACGAATATCTCCTTAATTTCGTCAAGCGCCTTGTACATCGGGTGCTTGTGGCCGAACCTGATATCCTCGCCGGGAACGGTGACATCGACCGTTTCAAGCTCAAGGCGCGCCTCAAGAGCGGCGGCTTCGAGCTTCTTGCGGGTCTCGTCAATCGCGCTTTCAAGCTCTGCGCGGATCTGGTTTGCAAGCTGACCCATAACGGGGCGCTCCTCTGCCGAGAGCTTGCCCATCTGCTTAAGTATGGCGGTAAGCTCGCCCTTTTTGCCGAGATACTTAACTCTCAGCGCTTCAAGATTTTCGGGACTGTCAGCGTTGAGAATTGCCTTTACGGCGCTTTCTCTGAGCTGATTCATCAATGCTTTCATCGTGTCTCTCCTTATCTTTAGAACTAAAAATAAACAAAAAAATAGCCTTGCGTCCTCATTGGGACGAAAGACTTAACCTCCGCGGTACCACCCTTATTCGATGTTCATCGCACTCAAGTGGCTTTAACGGAGCCGCCGCCGGGGATTAGCCGGAGCTCACGGGCGAACCGAATATCCGCATCACGGGCGGCTTGCAGCCGGTGACCGCCGTTCTCTGAGTAATGCCGCGATATTATCTTCCCGATCAAAGCAATAACATTATTGTTACTATAGTATTAAAGCCCACATTTAAATAAATGTCAAGAAAAATTTGAATAATGTTTGGCACAGCCGGGTAATAGAATTAATTGAGAAAAGCTTTCGGAGGATGAAACATGAAAAGAGTATTGCCGTTTGTGCTGTGCCTTATCCTGCTGTGCGGCTGCGCCGACGACGGAAAGTCGCAGTTTTTGGAGTTTGTAAATGTGGTCTCGTCGGCGGAGAACATATCGTTTTCGGCAAAGGTATCGGCGCAGTACAGCGACAAAACGGCGCAGTTTACCCTCGGCTACGAGCAGACTGCCGACGGAGCGAGCGTATCGGTCATAGAGCCTGAGATGCTTCGCGGCATAAAGGCAAATGTCACGGGAAAAAACCTCAGCCTTGAGTATGACGGCGCGATACTCGATATCGGAACGCTCGACGATGCCGAGCTTAGCCCCATGTCCTCGCTGCCGCTTATCGTGCAGGCGATGCGAAACGGACATCTCGAAATAAGCTGGGTCGAGGACGATATGCTCGCAGCGCGCATCATCCCGGCCGACGATTATGTTGTGACGCTGTGGATCGACTCATCCCTCACGCCGAGGAGCGCCGAGATAAGCTATAAGGAGAACACGGTCGTGCTCGTCGAGATATCGGACTGGACCGTTTCGCCGTAAGGTAAGCTGACGAGAACCTAAGCCATATCGGTTTTGACTCTCGTCAGCTTAAGTATAAAATTCACGCTGCCGTGGGAGAATATAGTCAGCACCCTACATAAGATGTAGCGGGCGACTATAATTCGGAGTGTGAATTAAATTGAGTATAGTCAAACGTGGAGATATTTTTTACGCAGACCTAAGCCCCGTCGTCGGCTCGGAGCAGGGCGGCATGCGCCCGGTGCTCATCGTCCAGAACGACACCGGCAATAAGCACAGCCCAACGGTCATAGCGGCGGCGATCACCAGCCAGACAGGCAAGGCGCGTCTGCCGACGCATATTGAGCTTAACGCCCAAAGCGTGGGGCTTTCGCGCGACAGCGTGATACTGCTCGAGCAGGTACGCACCATTGACAAATCGCGCCTGCGCGAGCGCATGGGCAAGCTCGACGATACCACGATGACAAAAGTCGACAATGCCATAGCGGTGAGCTTCGGCCTGTAATATATCTTGCTCCCCGGGCAGAAACCCGGGGAGCACTCACAGGGGAGGACGGGGGACATGCACAGCCTGCCTGTTTACATAGACGGAGAAAAATGCGGAAGCATAAGCAAACGCACCGACGGCCTCATGACCGTGCTGAGCGCCCGATGCAGCGCCCGGCCGGGCAGGATCGTGCGTCTTTATGTATTCGGCGGAGGAAAAAGCGCGCTTTTGGGAACCATGCAGCCGGACGGCGACTGCCTCGTCATAACGCGGCGATTTTCGCGCGCAGAGCTTAAAAAGCTGCCGGAGAATATCGAATACGCAGCCGACAGACCGGTAGGTGAGCAAAGCACCTCCGATACCTTATGGCGCAGAGGTAAAATGGGGTGCCTTGTTTCGGATGAGCTTATCGCGATACCGGCGCAGCCTGACAGGCTCGGCCTTGTTTCGGATAAGCTGCGCAGCATAGAAGGTCGGATGTATTTAATTTTCGAAAGAAATCTGTGATATATGTGGAAAAAGCGTGCCGTTTGTGTTAACATGATAACATAATACACAAAACTATGGAGGTGTCAGCTATGCTGATGACTGATGTTATCGTAAAAAAGCGCGAGGGCGAAAAGCTCAGCGCGGAGGAGATAAAATTCGTAGTTGACGGCTACACGAAGGGCGAGATACCCGACTATCAGATGTCGGCGCTTTTGATGGCGATCCTGCTTCGCGGCATGGACAGGGAGGAGACGCTGGAGCTTACCATGGCCATGCGCGACTCGGGCGAAACGCTTGACCTCAGCGCAATTAAAGGCGTTAAGGCCGATAAGCACTCAACCGGCGGCGTCGGCGACAAGACCTCGCTCATACTCTGTCCGATGGTGGCCGCTCAGGGCGTGAAGATCGCGAAAATGTCCGGCCGCGGCCTTGGGCATACGGGCGGTACGATAGACAAGCTGGAAAGCTTCCCGGGCTTCAACACCGGCATTTCCGAGGAAAAGTTTATTGAAAACGTAAACAGCTTCGGTATCGCCATTGCCGGCCAGACCGCCGACCTCGACCCTGCCGACAAGAAAATGTACGCTCTGCGCGACGTTACGGGCACCGTGCCGAGCATACCGCTTATCGTAAGCTCCATCATGAGCAAAAAGCTTGCCGCAGGCGCGGATGTGATCGTCCTCGACGTTAAGTCCGGCAGCGGCTCGTTTATGAAAACGGCCGACGATGCGCGCGAGCTTGCCGAAAACCTCACGGCGGTAGGTAAGCTTGCCGGAAAAAAGACCGTTGCCGTTATAACGGATATGGACGAGCCTCTGGGCAACGCCGTCGGCAATGCGCTTGAGGTGAAAGAGGCGATCGAGGTGCTGCACGGTGAGAAAAAGGGCGAGCTTCTGGAGCTGTGCCTCACGCTCGGAGCCTGCATCCTCACCGAGGCCGGCATTGCCGAAAACGATGCTGCGGCGCGCAAGATGCTCGAAAAGGGCATTGAGGACGGCTCCGCGCTCGAAAAGCTTGCCGAGCTTGTCGAGGGACAGGAGGGTGACAGACGCGCGGTGTTCGATACCTCGCTTCTGCCCATGGCGCCTGTTCAGCTTGAGACCGTGTGCGACCGCACAGGCTATGTAAAGCACATCTGTGCCGACGAGGTCGGCCTTGTTTCCATGCATCTCGGCGGCGGCAGAGCCACGAAGGAGAGCGTAATCGACCTTTCCGTCGGCCTTATCCTCAAGAAGAAGGTCGGCGATGCGGTCACGGCAGGGGAGAGCCTCGGCACCATCCACGCGCAGAGCGTTGAAGCGGCAAAGAAAGCCGCTGAAATGCTCAACGCCTGCTATACCATCGTACCCGACCCCGTTGAAAAACCTGCATTTATAAAGGGCATAGTCAGATAACAAAAAAACTCAGGTCTCGGACCTGAGTTTTTTAACTTGCGATCGCAATAAGCACCGAAGCGAGAACTATAAGCAGCGAAAATCCGATCTCGCCTGCCCAGACCATGCGCAACTGATCCTCGGATATCACCATGCCGTAGCTTTTGGGCTTATTTTGCGGCTGCGGCTCTGCGGCCGGAGCTTCCTTGGGAGCCTCGGCGGAGTCAAGTTCGTCGAACACTTCGTTATCGGCAGCGTTGCTGTCGTCAACACCTTCGCCGTCCTGCTCGGGATCGACTTCCTCGTAAGAGATCTGCTCGTCATCCTCAGCCTTGCGGTGTAGCTTCGGAATGCTGACCTTCGGTATTTTTATTTCGGGTATCTTGAACTTCATAGCGTTACCTGAAAAACGGTGGGCGTTGCGCCCACCGTTTTGTTTTGTCGATTACTCAGCCTCGGCCAGAGCCTTAGCCTCTTCGATGACTTTCTGCTGAACATTGCCGGGAGCTTCCTCATAGCGAATGAACTTGCAGGTGAACGAACCGCGACCCTGAGTCATGGAGCGCAGGTCGATGGTGTAAGAGCTCATCTCTGCCATGGGGACCTCAGCCTCGACGGTCTGCATGCCGTCCTCGGCGTTCATGCCCAGAACGGTGCCGCGGCGCTTGGAGGAGATATCGGACATGATATCGCCGAGGTTTGCGTCGGGGATGGTTACCTGGAGCAGGCCGATAGGCTCAAGGATGGTGGGCTTTGCCTTGGGGATGCCGTCCTGATATGCAAGACGTGCAGCGGTCTGGAAAGCCATATCGTTGGAGTCAACGGGGTGGTAGGAGCCGTCGTACAGAGTTGCCTTCAGGCCGACCAGCGGATAACCGGCGAGAACACCCTTCTGAACTGCGTTGCGCAGACCCTTTTCAACGGAGGGGAAGAAGTTCTTGGGGACGGAGCCGCCGAATACTTCCTCAGCGAAGATCATGTCGTCCTGCTCATCCTGCGGCTCGAAGCGGATCCAAACGTCACCGAACTGGCCGGAACCGCCGGACTGCTTCTTGTGACGGCCGTGAGCCTCTACCTTGCCCTTGATCTTCTCGCGATAAGCAACGCGAGCGGGCTTAAGCTCGGTCTCGACGCCGAAGCGGCTCTTGAGCTTTGCGCACAGAACGTCAACCTGAATGTCGCCTGCGCCGGAGATGACCATCTGATGGGTCTCTGCGTTGTTGACGAGGGTAAAGGAGACGTCTTCTTCGTTAAGTCTTGCAAGACCGCCGGCGACCTTGTCGTCCTGACCCTTGGTCTTGGGGGAGATAGCCATGGAGTAGCAGGGATCGGGCATCTCAAGTGCAGGAAGCTCGACCTCGTTCTTGGGATCGCATACGGTATCGCCGGTCTTCCACTCCATCTTGCCGACGGCAACGATATCACCGCAGCAGGCTTCCTTGACCTCGGTGGTCTTCTTGCCGCAGATGGTGTAGAGTCTGCCGAGCTTGTCGGTGCTGGAAGCACGGACGTTGCGCAGCGAGAGGTCGGCGGTGATCTTGCCGGAAACGACCTTTACAAAGCTGTATTTGCCGAACTGATCGGAAACGGTCTTGAAAACAAAGCCGCAAACGGGCTCTGCGGACTTATCCTCCGGAGCCGGAACGTAATCGCAGACTGCCTGCAGGACAGCCTCGGTGCCGACGTTTGCCATTGCTGCGCCGCAGACAACGGGAACTACGCTGCGCTCTGCAAGGCCGGCCTTAAGACCGACAACGATCTCTTCGTCGGTAAGCTCCATGGTGTCGAGGAACTTTTCCATAAGCTCTTCGGTAACGGCAGCTGCCTCCATAAGCTCCATGCGCATCTCTTCGACCTTGTCTGCGTCGGCAGCAGGGATAGCGACCTTTGCGGTCTTGCCGCCCTTGGTCTGGTAAGCGGTGCTGTGAACGAGGTCGATAACGCCGGTGCCGTCAGACAAGGGGATCATGACCGGGCAGATGGCTGCGCCGTATTTCTCTTTAAGTGCCGAAAGGACAGCGTAGAAATCGCCGTGCTCTTCGTCGATCTTGGAGATGTAGAACATTGCGGGAACGCCTGCGGCCTTGAGGTATTTCCAGCTTCTTTCCGCTCCAACGGTGATGCCGTCCTTAGCCGAGCAGAAGATGATGCCGGTCTCAACAACGCGGATAGCGGCGAGAACGTCGCCGACGAAGTCAAAGTAACCCGGGCAGTCGAGAACATTGATCTTGCAGCCGCCGAAGTTTACGGGAGCGACGGAAGTTGCAATTGTGATCTGACGCTTGATTTCTTCGGCGTCATAGTCGCAGACGGTATTTCCGTCGGTGACCTTGCCCATACGGTCGATAGCGCCGGTCGTGAACAGCATGCTCTCAGCAAGGCTGGTCTTACCGCTGTTGCCGTGACCCATGAAGCAGATGTTGCGGATGTTTTTGGTTTCGTAGCTCATGTGTTGCTTCCTCTCTTGAAAGATATATTAAAAATTTAATTTCGTATAAAACGCAATCGATTTATTATACACTATTAAATATTTAATGGCAATATTTTTTTATGGAGTGCCTATCGAAAAGCCGAGTATGACCGTGATAAGCAGCCATGCCAGCAGATAGCTGAGCGCCGTTACGACACTCGGCAGAGCGCTGAGGCTGAGGATAAACATGACGAGCATGCCGATAACGGCACTGACGACGCTGAGCATAACGCTGAGCCTTATGCGGCTAAACAGCATTTTGCCGTGATCTGCAAGGCTGACAAGTGCGCTCAGGCCCTCGCGCGAAATAAGTGCGGCAGGCTTGCTGGCCTCGGAGGGCTCTGCGCCGGATATCGCATAACGTTCGGAATACGGTGGGAAGTCAAAGCCGTCGGTAGGCATGTCGAACTTCACCGAGAGCATCGAGGGCGTGATGTTGAAATCGCGCACTGCGAATATGGCATGCCTGTCCGAGCCGACAAGCTCCTCAAGTGCGCTCTTTACGGCATCCGAGGTTATGTACTCCATTTCGAACACGCCGCAGATTACGCCGGCAACGGCTATGTAAACGCCGTTGTTCAGAACGTACTTTTCCGGAAGAATAACTCCCATAAGGCGCATGAACGCGGCATTTCCGCAGTAAACGTCCTCGCCGTCGATCATTGCGGTAAGGCCGCCGCTTTCGTGAACGGAGAAGGCCTCGACAGGCATAAGACCGCCGCCCGCCTTGCGCATGAGCTCTGCAAACGGATGCACCATGGCGCTTCCCGAGGCGGAGATTATGCTGCCGGCAAAGGAAATGATCCTTTCTGGCTCCATTCCGGCGAAAACGCGCGTGCGGCTTATTTTTACGCAGCCCTTGGGGAACAGGTCGCCGTCTGTAACGATAAGGTGCTTTGCCTTGCCGATGTCATAAAGCCCAGACCAGCCGGCTATTGTCGAGCCGCTTCGAATAAGGCTTTTTATCGAAATGAAAAACGGCAGTGGGAAGGTTAAGAGCATGGCTATGGGCGCTGCGCACACGAAAATACCGGAGAGAATATGCGCAAACGATGAAAAGCTCTTGCTTATTACGGCTGCAATGATGCTCAAAACGAGCGCTGCAACGACGAAATACGGAGTGAGCACGCCGAAAACCGACTCGTCCGGCCCGTCCTCCTCCGTGCGGCGAACAATGCCGTCAATGGGCTTTCTGCCCTTGACGAGGGTGATGTCTCCGCCGGAAAGCTCCGATTCGGCCGTCACGACATAAGGGTGCTTTGAAGCGGCTGCGGTGTTTAGGATTATTTTGTTGCTGCGCGCGTTCATGACGCTTCCGAGCAGCGTAAAAGCTATCGTCAGCGCAGGAATGACGCAGAAGGGAACGACCTTTTCGCTCACGCTTGCCGCCGAAAGAAAAGCGTCGATCATGCAAAGCAGGCACGAGACGACGATCAGCGCGCTGGCGTGCAGCTTGAACCGGACTATGCTCATGATGCCGGTCGTTATTATATCAAGTCCGCAGAACATTACGGATATCATCATGATAAGGCACACGGCGCTTTTTACGCCGGCATCGGCAAACGCACCGGGAACGGGAAGCCCGTAGGATATGTAAGCCATCAAAACGCAAAGCACAAATGCTATCCGCGTTCTCAGCCTCAGCCCGGCAATGTGCTTGCCGTAAAACCTTGCGGCCTTGTCCGGCTGCATTTCCTCGCCGAGATCCTCCGATTCGTAGCTCGTTTCGCCAAGTGTCACCTGGCTCTGCTTTATCTTCATTGCGATAAACGCAAGCGCGCTTATCACCGGCACGGCGACGGATTCGCGGAACGATTTGGGCTCTCTGCGCGTCTTCTCCTTTTTCGGCGGCTCGGGTTCGATGACGGTGTAATCTGCGTCGGCGGCGTATTTATCGCCGGTATCCTCGTTTATGCCCGAGCCTTCGTAAAGCTCTTGCTCCGCTTCCTGCTCCGGCTCGGCGGAAGCCTCGTCGCGCAGCTTTGTCTGCTCTGCGGCAGATACGGGCGGCTCGAAGGTCTTGGCGGAGATCGAAGCGTCGGGATCACGCTGCTTTGTAGGTTCCGGCTCGGACTGCGCCGGTTCCCGTACAGGCTCCGGCTCTATAATGCGACCCTGCGGCCGGGGAGAGTGCTTGAACTCTGCGATTATGCGGTCAACCTCATCAAGCTCTGAGCCGATCACCGGCATAGAGGAGCCGGCAGGCTCGACAGATTCGGACTTTGCCGCGTTTATTTCAACAGGTGCGTCGTCGGACTCAAACTCATGCCGTATCCGCTCGGGATCGAGCTTTGACGTGCTCTCCGTGCCGCCGTCTTCCGCTTCAAACTCCTCGATGATCTGCGTTGCGTCAAAGTCAAACTCGTCCTGCGGTGCCGCAGTTTTGAAGCCGTCGTTTACGACTGCCGAAAACACCGGGTCGGACTTTTTCGAGGTGTCCGCGACCGGCGCGCCCGGCTCAAAAAAGGGCTTTTCAGATATCGGCTCCTCGTCAAGCGCTCCGAACTCGCTCAATATACTGTCAAGATCAAAATCGAAATTGACAGAGCTTTTGTCATTTGAAGATGAACTCATAAATTAACCTCGGTCAGCCTCTGCGCTGGCGCAGGACTTCGTACATGATTATTGAGGCGGCGGCGGAAGCGTTCAGAGAGTTTATCTTGCCGGCCATGGGGATGCTCACGATAAAGTCGCAGCTTTCGCGCACGAGCCTGCCCATACCGTCGCCCTCGGAGCCTATAACGATCGCGCAGGAGCCTGTGAAATCCGTGCTCCAAAGCTCACTGCTGCCGCCGGCTGCCGCGCCGTAGACCCAAACGCCCTCATCCTTAAGCTCCTTGAGAACGGATGGGATGTTCGGAATGCGGGCTATCTTCATGTGCTCGGCAGCACCGGCCGAAGCCTTGCCGACGATGGCGGTAAGCCCTGCACTGCGGCGCTTGGGGATTATAACTCCGTGCGCGCCGGCACATTCCGCGCTGCGGATTATCGCACCTAAATTTCGCGGATCGCTTACCTCGTCGCAGACGATGATAAAAGGCTGCTCGCCTCTTTCGCGCGCAAGAGCAAGGATGTCAGACACCTCGCAGTATTCGTTAACGCCTACAAGGGCGATAACGCCCTGATGCGCCTTCGTGACCGACATGTTGTCAAGCTTCCGGCGGTCGGCATCGACAACGACTATTCCGGCCTCGCGCGCTTTCGACGCGATATGGCCGAGGGTCTTGTCCGTCTCGCCCTTGGCGATAAATATCTTATCTATGCTGCGGCCTACGCGCAGAGCCTCGACAACGGCATTTCTGCCCTCGATTATATCGTTTTTGATCTCAAAATTGTTTTCTTTGTTTTGCATTTCTTCACCCGTGCTCACATTTGCAGATAATAATACAAAATACATATTAACATATGCTTGCAAAAGTTTAAAGGGAAAAGTTTTTCCCTGCGACAAATTTTTTGTGGACATTATCACAATTTGGTTGTAAGATGCAAGGTAGCATACTGTAATATAAAATAAGTGTAATTATATCCTGCGAAAGGAAAGCAATATGAAAAAACTCAATAATAAGATCGACATGTTCTGCTACAGGCACCCGAGATTCGGCATTCCGAACCTCATGCTGTACATTGTCGTTATAAGCCTTGCCGTATGGCTGCTTAGCATTATGGACAGCAGCAGGACGCTGATGAGCTACTTCGCATTTTCGCCCGAGCTTATACTAAAAGGACAGGTATGGCGCCTTATCACGTTTATGTTCATTCCGCAGGATACGAGCATGTGGGCGCTGCTGTTTTTCTATTTTTATTACTGGATAGGCAGCACGCTCGAACGCGAGTGGGGCACGGCGCGATTTAATATATTCATCTTCTCCGGTGTTCTGCTCACCATCATCTACGGCATGGTGATCTATCTTATCACCAAGCAGTCGGCAAGCATCGGAACGTACTACATCTATCTTTCGATGTTCTTCTCCTTTGCTACGCTTTATCCGGATACCCAGGTTCTTTTCATGTTCATTATTCCGGTCAAGATCAAGTGGCTTGCGTATATCGACGCTGCGTTCTTCATCTTTGAAATGATAGCAACACCGTTCCCGTTCAATCTGCTGCCGCTTATCGCAATGTTCAACTACTTCATATTCTTCGGCGCGGATCTCATATCGGAGCTGCGGTCGAAGCGCGTGCACTACAGCAAAACAACGGTCAACTTCAACCGCGAAAAGCAGAAGATCAAATACGAGCAGCGCCAGAAGAACTACACCTATAAGTGCAGTGTCTGCGGCAGAACAGACGTGGATTTCCCCAATCTTGAATTTCGTTACTGCTCAAAATGCGCAGGCTACCACTGCTTCTGTCAGGACCATATAAACAACCACGTTCATTTCACTGAATAATAATAAAACAGGGTGGATAAGGATATGGAAGAGAAGAGAATAACGGCCAAGACAGTCGTTGGCATAGTGATATTCGTTGCTCTCCTTGCAGTGCTCGTCATGGTCGTGATGCGCGGCATTGCGGCAAACAAGGCGCTTGAGGAAACAGCGGAAAGCCCGGCCGTAACGGTGCAGCCGACGCCGACCCCGACTCCCGAGCCTACGCCGACGCCGGTGGGACTGCCGGACTTTAAGCCGCATTCCGTTGACGGAACAGAGCCTGAGAGACTCATTTCCAGCACGGCGATCATGGTTGACGGCGAGGTCGTCGAGCAGTACGAAAGCGATTACGAGATAAACTTCGACCTGCCGGAGAGATACACAGAGCTTGAGGGCATCGTCACCTTCCGCGGCGATAACTTCCGCAGCGGCGCAGCCTACGGTACGGCGGCGGTCAGCAGCAAAACGCTCACGAAGGCCTGGTCGAAATCGACAAGCGGCCTGAGCGATTCCGACGGCATCTATTGGTCCGGCAGCGGCTGGACCGGTCAGCCGCTTATCGTCAAATGGCCCGAGGCAACACGCAAGAACATAAGCGCAATGTACGACTGGGCGCGCGAAAAGGAAGGCCTTGTCGAGGTCATATACGCAACGCTTGACGGGCATGTGTATTTCTATGAGCTTACAAGCGGCGAATACACGCGCGAGCCGCTCAACCTCGGCCTTAACTATAAGGGAGCGGGTGCGCTCGATCCGCGCGGATATCCTATACTCTATGTCGGCTCGGGAGTTGACAGCGTAAACGGAAGATCCCGCGTCAAGGTCGTAAACCTTATTGACAACAGCGTTATGTTCGAGTTCGGCCACAATGAGACCTTTGCAAACCGCGGCTGGCATATGTTTGACTCTTCACCCCTCGTGAGCGCGGAGACAGATCAGCTCATCTATCCTGGTGAAAACGGAATACTCTACATCATTCATTTGAATACAAAATACAACGAGCAGACAGGCGAGCTGTCCGTCGATCCGGATAACATAGTCAAATGGAAGTACAACGGAACGCGCAGCGGCAGCCGGTACTGGCTGGGCGTTGAGTCCTCGGCGGCGATAATCAATAACTACATTTTCCTTGCCGATAACGGCGGCAATCTCATGTGCCTTGATCTGAACACGCTGGAGCTCGTCTGGGTGCAGGATGTGCTTGACGACACAAACTGCTCGCCGGTCGTCGATGTCGAGAACGGGCATCCGTATATTTACATAAGCACCTCGTTCCACTACGGCTGGCGCTCGTACTCAACGGCGGCGATACCCATTTTCAAGATAGATGCCGAAACCGGCGAGATAGTCTGGCGCACGGATTACACCTGCTACACCGTGCAGGATCTCTCCGGCGGCGTTCAGGGAACTATCGCAGTAGGCAAAAACAAGCTCTCGGACATGATATTTGTCCCCATTGCACGCACTCCGGGCGCAAGCTCCGGCACGCTCGCGGCGCTCAAAAAGGACACCGGCGAGGTCGTCTGGGAAAAGGAAACGTCCATGTACAGCTGGAGCAGCCCCGTCGATTTCTATGACGCCGACGGCAACGGGTATCTGCTCTACTGCAACTCGGGCTTTAACATGTTCCTGATCGACGGAAAAACAGGCGAGCAGCTTGACTATATGAACCTCGGCGGCAATATCGAGGCTTCACCGGCAATGTACGGCAACTATGCCGTTGTCGGAACGCGCGCAATGCGCACATATTGCATACAGGTGGGTTAATTTGAACATATAGAGGTAAAAGGAAAAAGGAAGGGAAAAAGACAATGAAATACGCGATTTTTTACTTCAGCCCCTGCGGCGGAACAAAATCCGTCGCGGACATCATCAGCAAGGAGCTGGGCGACGCTCCCATGCAGGAGCTGACCACTCCGAGCATGAACACGGCCATCGACCATGATACGCTCACATTCTTCTGCTTCCCGGTCTACGGCGGCAGGATACCCAAGCCCATGTATGACCGTATGAAGATCATAAGCGGCGATAAAACGCCCTGCGTTCCCGTTGCCGTTTTCGGCAACCGTGCCGTTGACGACGCGCTGCTCGAGATGAGCGAGCTTGCCGGAAAGTACGGCTTTGTGACCGTTGCCGGCTGTGAGATGGTAGCTCCGCACTCGATCGATCCGCAGTTCGGCGCAGGCCGCCCCGACGCAAGCGACAAGACAAAGCTGCATGAGTTTCTCGAAAAGCTCAAGGCAGCCGAAAGCTTCGGCCCCGTTAAAATGCCCGGCGATCCCGGCTATGCCAAGAAAAAAAGCGCGGCGCTTCCGCTGTACCCCATGGCCTCCAAGGAGTGCATCGGCTGCGGTATCTGCGAAAAATACTGCCCGGCAGGCGCGATAAAGGGTAAGCATATGCGCACTGTTCCCACAAAGTGCATAAGCTGTATGCGCTGCGTGAGCATGTGCTCGACCGAGTCGCGCAAGGTTCCGGCGCCGATGCGCCTTGCCGCGCATCTTACGCTCAAGAAGCTGTGTTCCGAGCGCAAGGAGCCCAAGTTTTATCTGTGATCTCATTCAATTGCAAAATATCTGACAATTGCGTGTTGTGTTAATGCGGACTTGTGTGTTATACTGATAAAAAGACCTAAAATTTTTCATAGTAAGAGTATAAGGAATAAGGAAGGAGCTACATATGGCAAGAGAAAAAATCATTGCGCTCGGCAAGAAAATGACCGACCGCATACCCTACAAGCTCGGACTTGAGAAGCTGACGGAGAACGACCCCGAGTACTACGGCCTTGACTGCATCGTCAGTGACGAGGAGGCCGACGTTGCACTGGCAATGGATCTCCGCAAGCCCACGACTCCCGAGAAGATCGCAAAGAAAATGGGCAAGCCCGTTTCCTACGTTCAGAAGATCATGGACGATCTGTCCGCCAAGGGTGTTCTGGAGTACAACTACGATACTCCCGACGGCAGCCGTCAGTATGTTCTGCCCATCTTCGTTCCCGGCGCAGCCGAGCTTATGAACATGCATATTGATCAGGTTGAGGAGCACCCCGAAATAGCAAAATTCTTCGAGCGTATGGCGTTTCTGCCGCTGACCAAGATCACTCCTATGGTACCTCCCGGAGGCAACGGCATAGGTATGCACGTTATCCCCGTCGAAAAGGCCATCCCGGCGACCAACGAGTCTGTGAGCATTGAGCATATCTCCCACTGGCTCAAGAAGTATGAGGGACAGCTCGGTGTAGGCTACTGCTCCTGCCGTAACGCAATGCGCCTTATGGGCGAGGGCTGCGGCGAGCTTCAGGAGGAGCTGTGTATAGCGGTCGGCACCTTTGCAAGATACTGCGTCGAGACAGGCAAGGGCCGCTATATCACCCACGAAGAGGCGCTGCGCATCCTCAAGCGCTCCGAGGAAAACGGCTATGTGCATCAGATAACCAACATCGACGGCGAGAACAAGATCTTCGCCATCTGCAACTGTGCGCTCGGCTCCTGCTTTGCTCTGCGCACCTCCCAGCTTTTCAATACCCCCAATATGTCCGCTTCCGCGTATCGCGCACACGTCGATAAGGAAAAGTGCGTTGCCTGCGGCAAGTGTGTTGAGGTCTGTCCTGCAGGCGCGGCAAAGCTCGGCCAGAAGCTCTGCACCAAAGACGGCCCTGTTGTATATCCCAAGCAGCCTCTGCCCGATGACAACCACTGGGGCGAGCATATGTGGGACATGGACTACAAGAACAACAACCAGAAAAACTGCCACGAGAGCGGCACCGCTCCCTGTAAGGCAGCTTGCCCGGCACATATCGCCGTTCAGGGTTATATCAAAATGGCAGGCGAGGGCAGATATCTTGATGCTCTCAAGCTTATAAAGCAGGATAACCCGTTCCCGGCAGTCTGCGGCAGCATCTGCAACAGAAGATGCGAGGACGCATGCACCCGCGGCCAGCTCGACCGCGCCGTTGCCATCGACGAGATCAAGAAGTTCATCGCTGAGAAGGAGCTGAGCGAAAAGACTCGCTACATCCCCGAAAAGCGCCGTCATAAGACTCCAGATACCGACTATGTCGAGAAGATCGCAGTGATCGGCGCAGGCCCTGCCGGCATGAGCTGTGCTTATTACCTGGCCGAGATGGGCTACGCAAACGTCACCGTTTTCGACCGCAACCCGGTACCCGGAGGCATGCTCACCCTCGGAATCCCGTCCTTCCGCCTTGAGCGCAAGGTCATAAATGCCGAGATCGACGTGCTTAAGAAAATGGGCGTCAAGTTCAAGTGCGGCGTCGAGGTCGGCAAGGATATCACCATCGACGAACTGCGCAAGCAGGGCTATAAGGGCTTCTTCGTTGCCATCGGCGCACAGAAGTCGGCAAAGCTCGGCATAGCCGGTGAAGACCTCAAGGGTGTTTACGGCGGCGTTGATTTCCTGCGCGACGTTAACCTCGGAAACAAGGTCGAGATCGGCAAGAAGGTCGCCGTTATCGGCGGCGGCAACGTCGCAATGGACGTTGTCCGCACGGCTGTCCGCCTCGGCGCCGAGGAGGCTTACATAGTCTATCGCCGCAGCGAGGACGAGATGCCGGCAGACAAGGAAGAGGTCGCCGAAGCAATGGCAGAGGGCGTGAAGTTCTGCTACCTCAACGCTCCCGTTGAGATCACCGGCACCGCGGCAGGCAAGGTCAACGGCCTGAAGGTCGAGATCATGGAGCTTGGCGAGCCTGACGAGAAGGGCAGAAGAAAGCCTGTCGGCACCGGCAAGTTCAAGACCATCAAGGTCAATTCCGTCATCGGCGCTATCGGCCAGACCATCGACTGGGGCGAGCTGGATGTCGGCGCGCTCAAGACCGCCACAAAGGGCGTTGCAATGGCAGATCCCGTAACTCTCCAGACCGCACAGAAGGATATTTTCGTCGGCGGCGACTGCTACACCGGCCCGAAGTTTGCTATCGACGCGATAGCCGCCGGCCGCGAGGGCGCGATCAGCCTGCACCGCTACGTTCAGCCCGGCCAGAGCCTTACCCTTGCCCGTAATCCGCGCGATTTCTACGAGCTGGATAAGGACAACGTCGTTATCGATATCAACTGCTTCGACGCGCCCGTGCGCCAGGAAGTCAAGCACGATCCGCGCAAGGCAAAGACCATGAAGAACGACCGCGTCACCTTCACCGAGGAGCAGGTAAAGGCCGAAGCGAGCCGCTGCCTGGGCTGCGGCGTCAGCGTCGTCGATCAGAATAAGTGCATCGGCTGCGGCCTGTGCACGACCCGCTGCGAGTTTGACGCGATCCACCTGCATCGCGATCACCCCGAGGCGAGCAAGATGGTCAGTACCGACGATAAGATCCCGCCTCTGGCAGCATATGCCGCAAAGCGCGCAGTTAAGATAAAGATCAAGGATCTGAAAGAAAAACTCGCAAAGTGATAACATCGGAGGAAATGCCCCATGCATGAGCTTGGAACTGTATTTTACGTTATCAAGGAAGTGGAAAAGCTCTGCGACGAGAATGATCTGACCAAGGTCGGAAGCGTGACGCTTCAGATAGGCGAGGTCAGCGGTATCATTCCGGAATATATCGTCGATTGCTGGAACTGGGCCGTAAAGGAGTCCAAATATATGAAGGAGGCCGAGCTGAAGGTCGAAAAGCTCGAGGCGGTCACCTTCTGCGAGGACTGCAAACAGACCTATCCGACGGTGAAATACGCGAAGGTGTGTCCGTATTGCCAGAGCGAGAACACATATCTCGTCACCGGCAACGAATACATCATAAAAGAGATCGAAGCAATGTAGATCAAAAATGTAAACCAAAGTGAAAACTCCCGACCGAATCGGTCGGGAGTTTTTGTGCGGCAAAATGCACAAGCGGCGTAATAACTATTTATTTACTATTACTATTTAAGAAAAGAGCAAGATGTGTTATAATATATATTGAAGAGGGCAATTGACGGTCGCTGTCCCACCCTGCCGGCACGAAAGTGCCGCGTTGCGACCTTCAATTTGGGAGAATATGCCCCGCAAAATACAAACGCACCGCACGGTTATCCCCCGTGCGGTGCAATTTTACATATTCAGGTTGTCAACTCCGTTTCGCATCTCGAACAAAAATGCGATGAAGCTTTTCATGTACGGGATAAACTCGCCCGAATCGATCATCGACATGACCTCGTCGAGCGTCGCCCAGCGCGCGTCCACGACCTCCTCGGCCTGAAAGCGCAGCGAGGAAAGCGCAATGTCCTTCACGATAATGTAGTAGTCGTCGAAGCCGTCCTCAAAGTTTGCCGTCAGCCGCGGCCGAATGTCGGAAAAGTCGATGTCTATCCCAAGCTCCTCGCACAGCTCACGGTGCATCGCCTGCCGGCTGGTCTCGCCGGAAAGCGCGCTGCCTCCGACGGTGACGTCCCATTTCTCGGGAAATGTGGCCTTTTGCGTGCAGCGCTGTTGGATGAGCAGCCTGCCGTCAGTGCTGAAAATTGCGACATGCACGACCATGTGGTAAAGCCCCTCCGGGTGCTTTGCGCCGCGGATAACGCTTTTGCCGGTCGGTATTCTGTCAACGTCGTATGCGTCCCATGTTTCCATAATTATCACCCGGAACACAGTAGCATTTTTTTGCCGCCGCGTCAAGAGAATGTCGCGTTCGGTCGAAAATAACTGCTTTACATCGGCTGCGCGATTTGCTATAATATTTGGGCGTTATAAATGCGCCCGTAGCTCAGCTGGATAGAGTGTCAGACTCCGACTCTGAAGGTCGTGGGTTCGAATCCCGTCGGGCGTACCATATTAAAAAGCCAGTGTTATCAATGCTTTCAGGCATTTTGACACTGGCTGTTTTGTTGCTTTTTAAGGGCTTAAATCGGGCGATAATTCAACTTTAATTCAACTCGCTTTAAAAATTCAAGCCTTTTTCAAGAGAATATCACCGAGTATATCCGCGTTTTTCTTGTCGGCCTGCTCGATAACATGCGCGTATATATCGCTGGTAGTTGACACCTGAGAGTGTCCGAGCCGTTTAGCTGTGCTGACAATATCAACGCCATTGAATATCAAAAGGCTCGTCATGGTGTGCCTGAGGGCGTGAGGCGTGATATGCGGCAGACTGCAACGCCTGCTGAAGCGGTCAAGCCATGTTGTCACGCTGTCCGGGTGCATGGGAGCGCCGTTATCCTGCGAGAATACAAAACCCTGTCTGCGGTAATACTCGCCGAGACGCAGTATCTCGCTGCTCTGCCATGTTCTGTACTGCTTAAGCATCTGCATAGTCTCCTGTGGCAGAGACACATAGCGCTTGCTGCTTGCGGTTTTCGGGGTGCTCTCATAAACTCCGCGATCAGGCGTGTAGGATATCGACCGGCATATGTATATGCGTGAATTATCAAAATCGACATTTTCCCATTTAAGGCCGAGTATCTCCCCGCGACGTGCGCCGGTAACAAGCATGAGATGAACAAGCATACGCCATTTTAAAGGCTCCCGCTCCAAAGCGTCCAGCATGAGCGGGATCGTTGTGGGCTGCAAATAATTAGGCTCGTGCTTTTCGACCTTAGGCGGCTCCGCCCTTGCGGCAACGTTCATGGGTATAAGTCCCTCTTTGACGGCTTGAGACAGGACAATCGAAATGAAACGGTGGTATCTGCGTATCGTGCAGTTGCTGAGGGTGCCGCCTGTGCGCCTGTTTGAGCCGCTTTGCGCCAGCTGTGAATAAAACGCGTTAAGATGATCAGGACGCAGCTCACGGAGCTTTATATGCCCTATAGCGGGGTAGATACGCGGTGTCATGCTTCTGTAGTCTACAATGGTCGAGTGCTTATCTCCGCGCCTCTCTTTAAGCTCAAGCACATATTCGCAGTACTCCTCAAACTTCATACGGCTGTCGGAGGTCACCCCTTCACGGCATTCCTTTTCAAAGGTCGCGGCGAAAGCTTCGGCCTTTTTTCGCGCGCTTTTCTCCGTCCATGTAGGCGAGACCTTGAAGGTGGCCGTGTAGGGCTTGAGCGGCTTTCCATCCGCGCCTATGCCGCGATGCACTCGGACAGAGTAGGAGATCAGCTTGCCGCTCTTATCGCGCCGGGCTTGTATGTTAGCCATCGCTGCCCTCCTTTTCTTCATTGGCTTTCATTTTGGAAATGACCTCAGCCTTAGCTTTGTCAACGATTTCCTGCTCGTGCTTGCAGCGCGCCTTTAGTATTAAATCGCCTACGAGTTTATCTATTTGGTGCGAAAGGCTATCTTTTGCGTAGGCCAATCTTAATTGGCCTAAATCGCGTTTAGATGTTATATCGAGCCTATAGTCACTTCTTATAGAACGGCGTGCTTTCTCTATATCTTCTAATTCCACATCGGGAGAATTTATCTCGCTTATCGCATCGCTAATGTGTACTAAAGTGTAAAATAGATCATCACCGTTTTGAAATAGTGTGTCGACAACTAATAGAGGGTAGCAGATATCATCGTCGGTAAACCCAGCGGGATATATCCCGTTTTCGTCTTTGTCACAAAGAAAGTTCAAAAATTCTAAAGCCTTTTCGCTCAGTCCAGTATATCTGTGAGCGCTTACCATACTGGCGTTTGCAGAAGATATATCAGAGAGTCCAAGCAGATAATCAGCGCTGACGTCAAAGTGCTGAGCCAGTTTTATAATATCTGGAGCTTTGATTTCTCGTATGCCTTGCTCCCAGTTGTCAACTGTTTTTCGGTTAACCCCAATTGCTTCTGATAAAGCATTCTGTGTTTCTTTGTTTTGTTCCCGTAATTGGCCTATACGCGATCCTATAATGCTCCTATACATAGTAACACCAGCTTTCAAAGTCAAAAACGTTCCCAACACAACAAGTGTGGAACGTTCTTGTTGACTTAGATTTATGTTCCAAGTATAATATAAGCGGAACAAAAAAGCAAGAAAAACTTCAAGAATGATGTGTACGCAATTTGAAGTTGCAAAGCGCAAAATGAATGTCGTATAATATATGCAGAAGCATAAAAATAAGAAAAAGTTGAGACAAAAGTGGGATTTTTGACTCCATAAACTGTGGTATGATACTGCACGGCAAATGAAATAGATTAATCAGGAGGGTAATCACATGAAAGATTACGACAAATATCTAACCATCAGACAGACGGCTGAACGCGGGATAATAACCGAGTTTCAGCTCAGAAAAATGCTCAGAGCGGGCGAGCTGCCTGGCTTCTACAGCGGCAAGACCTATAAAGTCAACGTTCCCATGCTGATAGACAAGCTCGACGCGATGAGCGCGGTAAACGGAGGTATGGCACAGTGATAGAAAATGAAAAAGCCCGCTCGGATGCTGGCACACCCGAACAGGCAAACGAAAGAGCATCGACCGACGCAGCTTTCATTAATCAGTCTAACATCAAACGTCGCGGAGTTCAAGCCTTTTTGCTTGAGGGCGAGGCTAACGCGCTGCCCATGCGCGAGCTTGCGAGGCTCGTCGGCGTGAGTGAACGACAGGTGCGAAAGATCATAGAACGCGAGCGAAGAAACGGTTCAATGATCCTTTCGTCGGACAATGGGTACTTTTTGCCGTCGCCCGATTGCGAGCGGTACGAGATACGCAGATACATACACCGGGCAGATGCCCGAATGGTCACCAACAGGAAAACGATACGCGTCATGAAGGACAGACTTAAGGAGCTTGAGGCTCTGGATAACGGACAAGAAATACTGGAGCTATGAGAGGGAGAAACAAATGAATAAACGACCTACTTGGTTTAAGTGCTTTTTGAGCAGCAAGGCAACTATAGACTCGATCCCCGATGAGGCTGTCGGCAAAGGGTTAAAAGCTGCTTTTGCGTATTTTGATGACGGTTCATTCCCTGAACTTGATCCGCTTGCAAATGTTGTATTCTGCACGATGAAACCGTATATTGACGAGGCATTTGACGATTACGAAAAGCAAGTACAGGCCGGACGCATCGGAGCTCGCAGGCGCTGGAACGATGAAGAATAGCCCCCCTATAGGTACCCTATGGTCACCTATAGGGTACCTTAGAGAAAAAGAAATAGAAGAAGAAATAGAAGAAGAAAAAGAAACAGACACAGAGCGCGCAAGCGCGCAAACAACGCGCGCGTGCGCGTGTGTGAGCGGTGGCCTCATGAGGTTTTCGGATATCATTAAAAAAGCAGATAAAACCGACCGAAACCGAGTTTAACCGACCAAAAGCAAAATAAGCATTTGCAAACAAAATGAGCATTTGCAAGCAAAACGGACACTTGATAACAAATGCCACACTTGTTATCAAACGGAGCACTTATTAACAAAACCCACCGCTTTTTTTGAAAGCATATGCAATCACACGGAGAACGATTGATGAGCAACAGATCACAACGCAAAGGCGCTGACGGCGAGCGGGAGCTTGCATCGGAGCTGCGTAAATACGGCTACGAGATACGGCGCGGAGGCTCTCTGTCCTTCGGGACTGTACCCGATCTTGTCGGCCTGCCGGGCGTACATATCGAATGCAAGCGCGTTGAAAAGCTCAACGTGCCTGCGGCAATGCAGCAGTCCATAGCCGACTCAGAGCGGTTTAACGACGGTGTACCGGCGCTGTTTCATCGCCGTAATAGACAGCAATGGCTGGTCACGATGCGCCTTACAGACTGGATGAGGCTTTATAACGGAAATGTCGAATGAAGAATTAGCCCAGCTTATCCATGACGGCAACGGGGAGAGGCAGCTTGAGCTATGGGAGCAGATAAAGCGCTATGCGATGAAGACGGCAAACCGGTGGCTAAGGGCGTTCCCGCTCCGATGCGACGTTGAGTTTGACGATCTCATGAGCGCGGCCTACATAGCCATGTGCGAGGCTGCATCGACCTACAAGGCCGAACGCGGAGCTTTTACGACGTGGTATAGCTTACACCTTAAAACGGCTTATGCGGCGCTGTACGGCCTCAGGACGCGCAGAGCGGCGAACGACCCGTTAAACAATGCCGTCAGCCTGTCAACGCCCATAGACGAGGACATAACGCTTGAGGACGCTGTACCCGACCCTGACGGCGCTGAGAGCTTCGAGCGCGTCGAGGATGATGTATACCGGCAGCAGCTGCACGACGCGCTGTGCGAGGCTATGGCGGCAATCCCCGCCGAATGCAGCGACGTTATACGCAGGCGATACTTTGACGGTCAGACCATAAACAGTATTGCCTCCGAGCGGCACACAACGCCCGGCGAGATCAGGAGCAGAGAACACAGGGGCTTGCAGGCTATGCGGCGCAATGCCCGGCTGCGAGGCTTTAATTGCTACAGCGGTACAGGCCTTAGCTCGTTCAGGCGCACCGGCGCAAGCGTACAGGAGAGCTATTTGATTTTTGCGGAAAATGTGCAAAAATGTACACATAAAAAAGAGACCGACCAATAAAGGCCGGTCTTTTTGCTACCGTGTCATACTAAGCAGCAGGATGTACGCACACCGTAATTCGTAGTTGCTGGCTGTGTTCATAACTCGCTTGAGCTCTTTTATCAGTATCTCGCGTTCCTCACGTGCTGTCATTGTGTGTCCCTCCTCATGTTAAGCAGCATAACATATACAAAATCCAATTCATGGTTGCTTGCGTCCTCCAGCAGGCGCTTGATCTCGTTAAGCAGTATCTCGCGGTCAGTCATCGTCTTCCACTCCAAATCTTGCTTTGGTTTCGTTTACGCCATAGAAATAGCCGTGCATGAAAATGTCTACAAGCGCCGCTCTGTCGCTGCCGTCACCCCATGTACGTTCGATAAGCCGTTTAAGGTTGTCCGGCAGATATTTGTTTATGGGCTGCTGGCCGATGCCGGGATCGGCTTTATATTCGGCGTTGTACTTAAGGGTCATTTCCTGAAATAGTGTTGACATTGTTTATCCTCCGATTTTGATAATGTTTTTGTTATTCTGCGCTGCTTATTTCATACCAAGCAGCGTGTAGAACAGTTTTAAAGTTTCAGGTGCTATGTTCATTAGCGGCAGGCGGTGAATTACTTCGTTTACCTGTTCAGGGGTTAAGCTTAGCACGAGCTCTACCAATTCCTCTTTTGCTGTCATGTTATCCACCTCCTTACGCCACGCAGAAATGGCGGGTCTCCGTCGGACGGCAGAACGCCGAGTATATATCCGGCATTGCCTTTTTGAGCGCCGTACCGTCGAGCCTGCTGCCTTTTACGGTCTTGTAGGTTATCTTATACTCGCCGACCGAAAGCGTCTCAGACGCGCCCATATAGGCCTTTATCTCGTCCTTGAGGCTGTCGGCCTCCGCCTGTGCCTCCTCCGCCATACGCTGCATCTCGCGCATGAGCCTGATTTTCCTTTCGATGTCCTGCATGTTCATTTTGTTATCTCCTTTCTGTTTGTCCAGGAAGCCCGGCGGCGGGTGGCATTAAGCATCTATGCCCTCTGCAATCTCAATCTCCCTTATCCGGTCCCGCTCTTATGTGGCGCTCTTGTTTCGGCTTTCGCCTACTCCGTCCGCCTTCGCGCTGGGCTTTGTTTCCCTGTTGTGATTATAGTATACTATATTGCATTCAATATATCAATTGGCATTATCACCAATATTGCATTCAATATATTGTTGAAAGTGTATATTGCATTCAATAGACAAACGTGGTATAATAAAACCACAATGGGGGGAGAGGCTGAAAAACGCCGCGCGCCCGGTGACAACATAACAGGAGGTGCTATATGCCTGCTTCAAAGGCTCAGCAGAAAGCCGTCAACAAATACATAAAGGAAAATTACGATGTATTTCAAATCCGCATGCCCAAAGGCAAAAAGGACATAATAAAAGCCCATGCCGAAAGCAGGGGCGAGAGCGTCAACAGCTTCATAAACCGCGCCGTAGACGAGACGATCAAGCGCGACGGGGAAGATAAATAAAATGCCCGCCTTGACATAAATCGAGGCAGGCGCTATAATAGACGCAGAAAGAGCGCTGCGACACGCGGTTAGCTCTTGAAGAAACGAATTATAGCTAAGCTAAAAACCGTCACTTGGCAGAGTGGCGGTTTTGCTTTACGGTTATCGTGATCGTGTATGTAAATACATGAAAGGTAATCGTAATGGGCATTGCCTCACCTCCTTCGCGGAGATGTAGCTAACCGCCTGCCGTTGTGCAGCGCCCACACCTTTATGGGGTGCATCGACAGAGTATCACATATGCCAACACAATGCAAGCATCCGCTCCGAAACCGACTAATATATGGCACAAAAATAATTCAACTTTAGTTCAACTCCATTGCGAAAAGTTGAATTATTCTGCAAAACGATAAAAAACGGCAAATTCAAAAAACCTTGATTTTTCAATGCTTTGTGCCACATTACGCAACGATGAAAAACACCAAAATCAAAACTCCGACTCTGAAGGTCGTGGGTTCGAATCCCGTCGGGCGTACCATTAAGAAAAGCCAGTGTTATCAATGCTTTGCGGCATTTTGACACCGGCTTTTTTTGTTGCTTTTTACTGTCCGCTTTTTGCTTTGCTAAGGCGCTCTTGCCTTGCCTGATTGTATTTCATGGAGTAGTTTCTCAGACATTCGTGCAGCATGAGCGCGGCAATATCGGCGGACTTTTTTAGCTCGCTGTCCGATAAATTCAGCTCGGACAGGGCACTTTTGATCCTCTCGCCGCTTATGAGGGCTGCGGCCATAATGGCTTTTCCCTCGGCAGCTGCCGCAATTGCGGACATTGCATCGACTATGCTGCCCGGAATTTCCGGAGCGGTGTAGAAGCCGCATTGACTTATAATGTCGCGCTCGACAATGATTGCAAGTCGGAGAAATACATATCCGCCCTCGTCCTGCATGCTGCTCTCCGCGACCGGAGAAGCGGACATTTCCGTGCCGTCGGCTCGCAGCAAAACGCCGCTGCCGATTTTCGATTTATCTGTTGCCATGTTGATCCTTTACGCCGCACACAGGGCAGCCGGGGAGTTTTACGATGCCGTGCTCCTGAAACACATTGTCCCACAGGTCAACGTACAGAAGCGTTTTGCGCACGGAGCTGCTTGCAAAACCGTGCGTTATTATCTTTATCGCTTCGGTCGCCTGAACGGCAGCGATAAACGGTGCGGCGGTGCTGAGTATGCCGTGCGTGCCGGCTATCGGATATGTGCCGCGCTCCGGCGTTTCGCCGGGCATCAGACAGGCAAAGCACGGTCCGCCCGGCACGATATTCATCGTCATGCCCTGACTCTGCACAACTCCGCCGTATATCCACGGAATACCGCGCGGTACGCAGCAGTTATTAATTATCTTGCGTGCCTCAAAATTGTCGCTTGCGTCAATGACGATATCGGCTTCGCCAAGCAGGGCAGGGGCGTTGTCCTCCGTGAGCCGTTCGCGCGACGATGCGATCGAAATATCGCTGTTTATTTTTCCGAGATGCTCGCAGGCTGCATCGGCCTTGCTGCGCCCGACATCGCTCTCATCAAAAAGCGTTTGACGCTGAAGATTGCTCAGCTCTACGATGTCGTTGTCGATGATGAGTATATGCCCGACTCCGGCGCGTGCAAGATACGACGAAGCCGCCGTACCGAGCGCGCCCTGACCGACTATGGCAACGTGTGCGCGGCCGAGCTTTTCCTGCCCCGCGTGGTCGATATATGGCAGGCGGATCTGCCTGTCATACCTATTGTTCTGATCCATTTTTCTTCACCGCTTTTCGTACATCCCGAGCAGGGCCTTATAATCCTCCGGTGTGTCGGCGTCGCGAAGAGAGCCGGGGTCGTTGACGGGGATCTCAATCATCGTTTCTCCGCACGCGGCCATTGCTTTTCCGAGACCGCCGTCGCCGCTATACGCTAAAATTCCGTCAACGAGCCTTGCTGCGATCAGTATCGGGTGTCCGCGTTTGCCGTCGCACACGGGGCAGGCAAGCTCCGCTCCGGAATCGATGAGGGCGCGCGCGGTCGAAGCTTCAAACAGCGGAACGTCAACGGGCGTGAAAAGTATCCTGCCGCACTTATCCTTTAAATAATCAAGCCCCAATGCAGCCGAGTCGAACATCTGCGTTGTCGCATAGCGCTCGTTTCGGATAAACGTCAGTCCGAAGCCCTCAAGATGCCGCTCCAGAGCGTCGGCATTATGCCCGGTTATCATAACGATCTCCTCGGCTCCTGCCTGCCTGAGCGTTGAGACTATGCGCCGGGCTATGGACTGCGAACCGATGCTGAGCATGGGCTTGAAATCCCCCATGCGCGACGACATGCCGGCTGCTACTATTACCGCACCTATACTCATGCTATATCCTCCATTGTAAACCATTATTTGCGCAGCGGCACCGAGCTGCCGAGCACGGATAGAAACTGCTTTAGAACGGGGTTTGAGTTCGAGCTTTGCCACGCAGCGATTATATCCTCCTTCTCGCACTCGCCGACGAGCGGAACAAAAACAAGGTTATCCGCATCGTACAGCTTGTCGGTGAAATAATCCGGCAGTATCGAAATGCCCTCCTGAGCGGCGACCATCATGAGGATGCACTCGGCGTCGCACGAGCGGAAGAGAATATTCGGCTTGTAGCCTGCGTCCTTGTAAAGCTGCATGAAGAATGCGTCGCCGTAGGAATCGTTCGAAGCGTCGGGCGACATATACAGTATGCTTTCGCCCTTGAGATCGGCGCGGCTTAGTCTCCGCCTGCCGGCAAGGGGGTGCTCGTCATACAGGGCTACAACGAGCCGCGCGCTTTCAACGCCTATGTATTCCACGTCCGCCTGAGCTTTTAGGTTCGTGCTGTCCCAGGTGAAGATAATGTCATACTCCTGCTGCATAAGCCCGGCGGCCAAAACATCGGTCGAGCAGCGGTAAAAGCTTATAAGCGCGTTTTGGTTTTGCAGATGAAACGAGCGCATGAGCACCGAAAGATCGCTGCGCTCATAGCCGCGTACAAAGCCTACGCGCAGGGCTCCCGTAAGTCCGGTGGACGCATCGTGGACGCGCTCGACGGCGCTGCTCATTCTGTCAAGTATGGCGCGAGCCTCGCCCAGAAAAATTTTGCCTGCCGGAGTGAGCGACACAGGGCGCGTAGAGCGGTCAAACAGTGCGCAGCCGAGCGACTCCTCCAGCAGCTGCATCTGCTGCGTGATTGCCGTTTGGGATATATAAAACTGCTCGGCGGCCTTCGTGAAGCTGCGGCTTTCGGCGGCCGCAACGAAGTATCTAAGCTGATTTCTGTTCATTATATGCCTCAAAATAAGTTTTTCTTATTTTAGCATACGGAAACTGCCCTTGTAAACTGCTGATTTTTTGGCTAAAATAAGCAATAGCTTTTTTGAGAGAGGTATTCGTATGAAGAGAGAATCATTCGGCTCCAGACTCGGCTTTCTGCTTGTCAGCGCAGGCTGCGCTATCGGCATCGGAAACGTCTGGCGCTTTCCTTACATAACGGGTCAAAACGGCGGCGGCTATTTCGTCCTGTTTTACCTTATCTGCCTTGTTGTCATGGGTATCCCCGTGCTGACGATGGAGCTTGCGGTCGGCCGCGCGAGCCGGCAGAGCGCCGTTCTGGGCTACAAGGCGCTTGAAAAGTCCGGCAGCAAGTGGCACATCCACGGCTGGTTCTGCCTTATCGGCTGCTATCTGCTGATGATGTACTACACGACCGTTGCAGGCTGGATGGCAAGCTATTTCGGAAAATTCCTGACCGGCGTGTTCCACTCCGGCATGTCGGCCGATGCAACGAGCGCCGTGTTCGGCAACCTTCTGGCATCTCCCGGCGAGATGGCGATATGGACCGAGATAGTTGTCGTTGTAGGCTTTATCGTGTGCAGCTTCGGCCTTAAAAAAGGACTTGAGCGCATATCAAAATTCATGATGCTCGCGCTGCTTGCGCTGATAATAGTGCTGGCTGTTCACAGTCTGACGCTTTCCGGCGCGGCAGAAGGCATGAAGTTCTATCTGCTTCCGTCTATTGATACCATCCGCAAAAACGGTTTCGGAAGCCTCATCACGGACGCAATGAACCAGGCATTTTTCACCCTCAGCCTAGGTATCGCGGCAATGGAGATATTCGGCAGCTACATGAGCGATAAGCACACGCTCACGGGTGAGGCTGCACGCATCTGCGCGCTGGATACCTTCGTTGCGCTCATGGCGGGAACGATCATCTTCCCGGCCTGCTTCTCGTTCGGCGTGTCGCCCGAGCAGGGACCGTCGCTGATATTTGTTACTCTGCCGCAGGTGTTTGTCAACATGGTCGGCGGCCGCTTCTGGGGCGCGTTGTTCTTCCTGTTCATGATCTTTGCAAGCTTTTCCACGGTGCTTGCGGTTTTCGAGAATATCATTGCCGTATGCATGGATACCTTCGGTCTGAGCCGCAAGAAGGCGGTTGCAATAAACTTCATTCTTCTTGCGCTGCTGAGCCTGCCGTGCGTATTCGGCTATAACATCTGGAGCGATCTGCACCTCATCGGCGGCAGGGACGTTCTCGATACCGAGGACTTCCTCGTGTCGAACCTGCTTCTGCCTATAGGATCTCTTGTCTATCTGCTGTTTTGCGTCAGCAAGTGGGGCTGGGGCTTTGATAAGTACATTGCCGAGGTCAACAAGGGTACCGGCATCCGCATTTCACCCAAGCTCAAGCCGTATTTCCAGTGGATACTGCCGATACTTATACTCATAATCCTCGTCCAGGGACTTATATAAGCTTTCAAAGCCGACCGAAAGGCCGGCTTTTTCATTTACAGAACGGAGCAAATGTGTTATGATATTTTATTATTAAAATATCAGGAGAAAACGATGCTGGATAAACTTAAACAGCTTGATAACAGATATTCCGAGCTCGGCCAGCGGATGGAAAACGGCGAGATATATGCAGACCCGACGGCATACACCAAATGCGCACGTGAGATGAAAGAGCTTGAGCCGATAGTCACGGCATACAGGGAATATGTCAAATGCGAAAAAGCAATGAAGGACGCCGAGGAGCTTATGTCCGACCCCGAGTTCAAGGAGCTTGCGCAGGAGGAATATAACGATGCAAAGCAACGCCTCGGCGAGCTTGGCGAGCAGCTTAAGATACTGCTCCTGCCAAAAGACCCGAACGATGAGCGCAACGTCATAATGGAGATCCGCTCCGGCGTCGGCGGCGAGGAAAGCTCGCTTTTTGCGCATGATCTTTTCCGCATGTATTCCATGTATGCCGAGAGCAAGGGCTGGAAGATCGATATTGTCAATATTAACGAAACGGAGCTTGGCGGCATAAAGGAAATGAGCTTCGTTGTCGAAGGGCAGGGGGCATATTCGCGCCTGAAGTTTGAAGCCGGCGGCCATCGTGTTCAGCGCGTGCCCGAAACCGAGTCCGGCGGCAGGATACATACCTCGGCGGCAACCGTTGCGGTTCTTCCCGAGGCTGAAGAGGTCGAGTTTGAAATAAACCCTGCCGATCTTCAGATCGACACCTATCGCTCGTCCGGAGCCGGAGGCCAGCACGTCAACAAGACCGAAAGCGCCATACGCATAACGCATTTGCCCAGCGGCGTCGTGGTCGAGTGCCAGGACGAGCGCAGCCAGTATAAAAACAAGGACAGAGCGATGAAGATCCTGCGCTCAAAGCTGTATGAAGCCGAGCAGCAGAAGCAGGCAGCGGCGATAGCTGCCGAGCGCAAAAGTCAGGTCGGCTCGGGCGACAGGTCGGACAGGATACGCACCTATAACTTCCCCCAGAACCGCGTCACCGATCACAGGCTCGTCGGCGATGTGCGCAATTTCAATATTCAAAACGTGCTCAACGGCGACCTTGACCCGATAATTGATGCGCTCATAACCGCCGATCAGGCGGAAAAGCTCAAAAGGCAGGCGGAGAGCTGATGGAAACTAAGATAATCGGAAAAGATAAGCTGAACGAAGCGGCTGCGCTCATAGCCGCAGGGCAGCTCGTTGCCGTTCCTACGGAAACGGTGTACGGCCTTGCATGCAGCGGACTTGACGCCGACGCGGTCGAGCAGGTGTATGAGGTCAAGGGCAGACCCGAGGTAAAGCCGCTGTCGCTGATGCTGCATAAGGGCGCTGCCGTGACCAGGTACTGCGCAAATGTTCCCAAGCAGGCGCGCGTGCTTATGGATAAGTTCTGGCCCGGCCCCTTGACGATAGTTTTAAAGTCAAAGGACATCGTTCCCGATATCGTCCGCGCAGGCGGCGATACGGTCGCGCTCAGATGCCCAGACCACCCGATGACGCAGGCAATGCTGAAAAAAGCGCGCCTGCCGTTTGCCGCTCCCTCAGCAAATCCATCGGGCGAGAAAAGTCCCGTTACGGCGCAGGAGGTGCTCGGATACTTCGACGGCAAAATTGCCGCCGTTGTGGACGGAGGAAGATGCGGCCTCGGAAAAGAGTCAACCATAATCGACATGAGCGCGGCACCTTATAAGATACTGCGCCGCGGCGCGCTGCCCGAGGAGGAGATCGCCGCAGCTCTTGCCGAAAGCCTCAAGGTCGTCGGCATAACCGGCGGCACGGGCTGCGGAAAAACAACGGCTCTGCGCGAGCTTGAAAAGCTGGGGGCACTCATAATAGACTGCGACGCGCTGTATCACGATATGCTCAGAACAAATGCGCAGATGCTCGGCGATATCGAGCGCTCGTTCCCCGGCACGGTAACGGATGGTGTGCTTGACCGCAAGGCGCTGGGTGCAACGGTGTTTTCAAATGAAGCGGCGCTTGTTGATCTTAACGCGATAACGCATCACTACATCGGCCTTGAAGTCAACAAAAAGCTCAGAGAGTGGGCGATGAACGGCGGAAAGATAGCGGCCATCGACGCGATAGCGCTTCTTGAAAGCGGACTTGGCGAAAAATGCTGCGCCGTGGTCGGAATAGTTGCCGAGAAAACGACGCGTATCGAGCGTATAATGAAGCGCGACGGCATAAGCTATGAGTATGCCATGATGCGTGTGAACGCCCAGTATCCGAACGAGTATTTCGAGCAGAAATGCGAATATGTGCTGCACAATGACGGCAGCGAGGACAAATTCAGAAAAGAATGCAAAAATTTATTTAAGGAAGTATTGAAAAATGGCTGAGATCAGAGACGAACTATTTTACAAGCAGAAAAACGGTTATGATACTATGAGCACGCAGCAGCGCATCGATATGGAGGATTACTGCCGCGGCTACATGGCGTTTTTAAACGAGGCGCGCACCGAGCGCGAGGCGGTGAAGATCGCAATAGAAATGGCCGAGGATAAGGGCTTTGTCGAGTATGTTGACGGTATGAAGCTTTCCCCGGGCGATAAGGTCTACTGCAACAATCGCTCAAAGGCTCTTATGCTCGCCGTCATCGGCAAGAAAAGCCTTGAGGAAGGCTGCGTTATTGCCGGCGCGCATGTCGATTCGCCGCGCATCGACCTCAAGCAGAATCCGCTTTACGAAAGCGACGAGCTTGCGTATTTCAAGACCCATTACTACGGCGGCATAAAGAAATACCAGTGGGTCACCATTCCTCTCGAGCTGCACGGCGTGGTCGCGCTCAAAAACGGCGAGACGATCGACGTGAGCATCGGCCACGATCCTTCCGATCCGCAGTTTGTCATAACCGACCTCCTGCCGCATCTCGGCAAGGAGCAGATGAGAAAGACCATGGAAGAGGGCATCACCGGCGAGGGCCTCAATATCCTCATCGGCAGCATCCCCTACGCCGACGAGGGCAGCGACAGAGTTAAGCTTGCCGTCATGAGCATACTCAACGACCGCTACGGCATCGTCGAAGAGGACTTCCTCTCGGCGGAGCTGACCGCCGTTCCTGCATTTGAAGTTCGCGAGATCGGCCTTGACCGCTCGCTCATCGGCGGCTACGGTCATGATGACCGCGTGTGCGCATATGCAGAGCTCAAGGCGATACTCGACCTTGACGAGGCGCCCGAAAAGACGGCAGTCTGCATCCTCGCGGATAAGGAAGAGACAGGGTCGGACGGCGTCAGCGGCATGCAGAGCAGCGCATTCGAGTGCTTCATGGAAGAGCTGTGCGCCGGTCAGAACGTTCCTCTGCGCCGCTGCTTTAAAAACAGCTTCTGCCTGTCGGCGGATGTCACCGCGGCGTTTGATCCGAATTTCCCCGAGGTCAGCGAAAAGCGCAACGATGCAAAGCTCAACTACGGCATGGGCATCTGCAAGTTCACCGGCGCTCGAGGCAAGAGCGGAACGAGCGACGCTTCGGCAGAGATTGTCGGCTACCTGCGCAGAATATTCGCCGATGCAGGCGTTGTCTGGCAGATGAGCGAGCTTGGCAAGGTCGATCAGGGCGGCGGCGGCACCATAGCAAAGTACATGGCAAACCGCAATATCGACACGATCGACGCAGGTGTTCCCGTCATGAGCATGCATGCTCCGTTTGAAGTCGTTGCTAAGTTTGACTGCTTCATGACCTACCTTGGCGTGCTTGCTGCATATAAAGCATAATAAAACCGCCTCATATCTGACAAAATAGGTATGAGGTGATTTTTTTGGAGGAGCTTAAAGAGTTGGGCAGCGCTCAGCCGCAGGGCCGGGCAGGAATGATACACTGCCTGACTATCGTCGGTCAGGTCGAGGGGCATCAGATTCTGCCCGAGGATAACAAAACCACAAAATATGAGCATGTCATGCCGCTGCTCGCGGCGGTCGAGGAGTCCGAGGAGATAAAGGGACTGCTGATACTTCTAAACACCGTCGGCGGCGACGTTGAGGCCGGGCTCGGCATAGCCGAGATAATTGCCGGGATGAAAAAGCCCACTGTATCGCTCGTGCTCGGCGGAGGACACTCGATAGGCGTTCCGCTTGCCGTTGCCGCGTCGCGCAGCTTCATTGCGCCGTCGGCGGCAATGACTATCCATCCGGTGCGCCTGAACGGCGTTGTCATCGGTGTTCCGCAGACATATAACTATTTTGCGCGCATTCAGGAGCGCATAGTAGGCTTTGTGACAAGCCACTCGAATATAAGCCGCGAGAAGTATAATGAGCTGATGATGGCGACCGACGAGCTTGCAAACGATGTCGGCAGCGTGATATACGGACAGGAGGCGGTCGCCTGCGGCCTTATCGACAGCATCGGCGATCTCTCGGATGCGCTTGACTATCTGCATAATGAGATCGAAAAGCAGGCACACTGATGTGTGCTTGCTTTTTAATACACTATATGATAAAATAACTCAGTTAAGTATACATAACACCTACATAGGAGATAAATATATGAGCATTTTGGATGCCATAATCCTTGGCATTGTTCAGGGCGTTGCGGAGTTTTTGCCCATTTCAAGCTCGGGACACCTTGCAATTTTGCACAATCTTTTTAACATGTCCGACCTCGGCAGCAATCACATGTTCTTTGACGTTCTGCTGCACTTCGGCACGCTTATCGCTATCTGCTTTATGTACTGGAGCGACATTAAAGCGATGTTTACCCAGACTATCGACATGCTTTCCGGCAGAACGGTTGACGAAAACGGCCGGCGCAGGAGATTTCCCGAGGCGCGGCTTTTTATGCTGATCGTTGTCGCGACGCTGCCCTTGGTGCTTATTCTCCCGGTGCACAAATACATTGAAGCGCTTTCAAACTCAACGGTGTATGTCGGCATAGCGCTTATCCTCACCGGCTGCATGCTGCTCGTTTCGGACAAAATGGCCAAGGGCAGCAAGACCGAGAAAAACATGCTTTTCACCGATGCGCTGATCGTCGGCCTGTGCCAGTGCGTTGCAACGCTGCCCGGCCTGTCGCGCTCGGGAACGACGATAACTGCCGGTATCGCAACGGGTCACGACCGCAGCTATGCCGTGAAATTTTCGCTTCTTATGAGCATTCCGGCGGTGCTCGGCGCAACGCTTCTGGAGCTTGTTGACGCGTTCAAGGCCGGTATCGACGTATCTCTTATTCCGGCGTATCTTTTCGGAATGATCGCTGCCATGGTCTCCGGCGTTTTGTCCATCGGACTTCTGAAAATGATCGCGCGCAAGACGCGCTTCGGCGGATTTTCATACTACTGCTGGGTAGTCGGCGTTCTGACGATAATACTTTCACTTATATTCTGATAAAGGCAGGTAAGCTGAATAATGGCGCAAACCGCTACAAAGAAAAAATCCAATAGTTCCGGCAAAAACCAGTCCTCGCAGCCGGCAAAAAAGCCTAATGATACCGAGCCTGCGACTAACCCTGCACAGCGCATAATAGCCGCTGCGTGCTTTCTGTTTGCCGCCGTTCTCGTCGTTATAGGCATATTTGCGCATGACGGTGTTGTTGTCGGCTGGCTGTGCTCGCTTCTGAAGGGCCTTTTCGGCTATGGCTTCTGGATCTGCGCACCTGTTTTTATCCTCGCTGCGTTCATCCTGGGCTTTAACAGAGACAAGCCCTGTAAATGGCGCATGACGGCAACTCTGCTTCTGCCGCTTTTGGCAGGCGCGCTTGTAAACCTTCTGCTGTCGCAGGTCGTTGTCGATAACCTCAGCGGCGTCGGCGAGCTGTTCGGAACGCTCTATTCCGGCGGCAAGAAAATGCTGTGCGCCGGCGTTCTCGGAACGCTCATAGCATTTGCGCTGGAAAAGGCGTTCAGCATATACGGCGCGGCTATCGTGCTCCTGCTGGCGTTTATATTCTTTGCGCTGTCGGCGCTCAGCATAACGCCGAAAAAGCTATTTGAGTTCTTCCGCGCAGACCCGGCCGAAAAGCCGGAGAAAAAGACAAGGGCGGCCGCCGCCATTGCCGAGCCGACTCCCGAGCAGGACGTGCAGCAGGAGGCCGAGAAGACCAAAAAAGCCCGCCGCCGTGCGATAGACATTCCGCTTGACGATGAGCCTGCGTTCACCAAAAAATCCGCAGCCTCCGAGGAGCCTACGGTTAAGGAAGAGCCTGCACCGAAAAAGGACGGCGGCCTATTCGGCAAAAAAAGCGCGAAGGCAAAGCCGGCAAAGGCTTCTGCCGACGTTGAGCCTATGACCATTGAGGAGGTCGAGGCGCTGACGGGTATTTCGGCCGTGAAAATGACAGATGAGGGCGTAGTAAAAACTGCATCCGTGTCCGATCCGCCGAAAAAGGCATCCGCAGCCGAGGTCGCGGCCGAGACGGAAGCTATACGCAACGCCATCGAGTCGGCAACGAGCGACGGCGAGTACGAAAAGCCGCCGATATTCCTGCTCAAAAAGGGTCACGCGGTCGCGGCAAACTCCGATGAGGAGCTGCGCACGAACCGCGAGCGCCTTGAGAATACGATAAAGAGCTTCGGTGTGTCGGCAAGAATAGTTGACACGACCCGAGGTCCCACGGTCACGCGCTATGATCTTGAGCTTGACCAGGGCGTGAAGCTCAGCAGGCTCACAAACCTTGCCGGCGATATCGCGCTTGCCCTCGGCGTTGTGAGCGTGCGCATTGCGCCGATACCCGATAAGATATCCACCGTCGGCATCGAAGTGCCGAATAAGATCATAAGCACCGTTTACCTGCGCGATATAATCGACTCGCCGCGCTTTGCCTCGTCAAAGTCAAAGCTCAGCTTTGCCATCGGCAAGGACATTGCCGGTCAGGCCGTTGTCGGCAATATCGCAAAGCTTCCGCACCTGCTCATTGCAGGCACTACCGGCTCGGGCAAATCGGTGTGCATGAACTCGCTTATAATAAGCCTTCTGTATAAATCCGATCCCGATGAGGTCAAGCTCATCATGATCGACCCCAAAATGGTCGAGCTTGGCGTCTATAACGGCATTCCGCACCTGTATATACCCGTTGTCACCGACCCGAAGAAGGCAGCCGGTGCGCTCCAGTGGGCGGTTACGGAGATGCTGAAGCGCTACAGGCTGTTCTCCGAGCTTGGAGTAAGAAGCCTTGAGGCATATAACGAGCACCTTGCCGAAAACGGACAGCCGAAGATGCCGAGCATCGTTATTGTCATCGACGAGCTTGCAGACCTCATGCTCGTTGCGTCTAAGGACGTTGAAGAGAGCATCTGCCGCGTCGCCCAGATGGGCCGTGCTGCCGGTATGCACCTTGTCATTGCAACTCAGCGTCCCTCGGCCGACGTTATCACCGGCCTTATGAAGGCCAATATCCCGAGCCGCATCGCGTTTGCCGTGTCCTCCGCGCTTGAAAGCCGCATTATCCTCGATAATGCCGGAGCGGAGAAGCTTATCGGCATGGGCGATATGCTGTATGCCCCCATAGGCTGCGGCAAGCCTCTGCGCGTGCAGGGCGCATTCGTCAGCGACGATGAGCGCGACTCGATCGTTCAGTTTATAAAGCGCCAGTCCACCGCGCAGTACAGCGAGGACGTCATGGCGCAGATCGAAAAAGCCGCCGAGGATAAGGGCGCAAACGGCAAGGGCCGCGGTGACGATGACGAGCCGTCGGGCAAGCCCGACTATGACGAGCTGCTGCCGCAGGCTGTCGATGTTATTTTCGATACCAAGCAGGCCTCGGTCTCGATGCTTCAGCGCCGACTGAAGCTCGGCTATTCGCGCGCTGCGCGCATAGTCGATCAGATGGAGGAAATGGGCATCATCGGCCCGTTTGAAGGCTCTAAGCCGCGCCAGATACTCATAACGCGCGACCAGTGGCTCGAAATGCAGACCACTCAGGGCACGGCGCCCACCGAAACGCTGCAAATTCAGACAGAGTTTGCCGACGAGATCGACGATATTTAAAACACAAGGGCGGTTAACATAATGTGACCGCCCTTGCTTGATTTGGAGACTGATATGAACGATTATTTCTGCCCACGGATGGAGAAAAGCGATATAAACAACATAAGCATGCTCGGCCTTGCGCACATCGGCGACGGAGTGTATGAGCTTTTAACGCGCACCATGCTGTGCGCCGACGGAAACAAAAAAGTGACCGAGCTGCACAAAAAAACGGTCGCGATAGTCAATGCCCCGGCTCAGGCCGAGGCGGCCGAAAGGCTTCTGCCGCTGCTTGACGAAGACGAAATGTATGTCTACAAGCGCGGCCGCAACGCAAAGGTAAATTCCGTGCCGCATAAGGCCGACATTGCGCAGTATCACGCCGCCACCGGGCTTGAGGCGCTGTTCGGCTGGCTGTATCTTCAGGGAAAAACGCAGCGGATAAACGAGCTGTACGCGGTTTGCGTGGAGGGTCACCATGGCGCTTGATGCAATACTGTTATCCGGAATAATAGCCGAGCTGCGGCCGAAGATCATAGGCGCGAGGATCGACAAGGTCCAGCAGCCCGAGCGCGATAAGATCGTCCTCTCCGTTCGCGGCGGCGAAAACATGCGCCTGCTTATTGACGCAGGGGCCGGCAGCGGCAGATTGCAGCAGACGAAAATGAGCTTTGAGAACCCGGCCGAGCCGCCGATGTTCTGCATGCTGCTGCGCAAGTATCTCACCGGCGGCAGGATAGAGGCGATAGAGCAGCCAAACTGGGAGCGCCTTGCAATGGTTAACATAACATCGCGCAACGAGCTTGGCGACAACGTTGACCTGCGCCTTGCCGTGGAGCTGATGGGAAGAAGCTCGAACCTCGTGCTCATAGGCTCGGACGGGCGAATAATCGACTGCCTGCGTCGTATGGATTACGGCGGCGACGCCGAGCGAAGACTGCTGCCGGGCATGATATATCGCCTGCCGCCGAAGCAGCGCAAGCCGCTCATTTTTGACCTGTCGCAGGAAGAGATCACTCAGGCGCTTGCGCAGTCCGATGCCGGCAAAAGCACGGATAAGCGCATAATGGACTGCTTTTCCGGCCTTTCGCCGCTTGTGTGCCGCGAGCTTGCCTGCCGCAGCGGAGATAATGCCGCGTTCCTGCCCGAGGCGATCGGCGCGTTTCTCGAAAGCGTCAGGGCAGGGGAGCTAAGTCCGACCCTCCTCACCGAGGAAGGAAAGCCGAAGGAGTATTCCTTCATGCAGCTCAAGCAGTATGCCGGCGTGTATGACATGTGCGAGTTTGAAAGCTTCTCGGAGCTTCTTGACGCATACTACTCAAAGCGCGACATTCTTGAGCGCCGCCGCAGACGCTCAAAGGAGCTGAGCCACCACGTCAAGACTGCGCGCGACCGCATTGCACGAAAGCTGGCAGTGCAGAAAACCGAGCTTCAAAAATGCTCCGAGCGCGATGAGATCCGCCGCAACGCAGAGCTTCTGACGGCAAATCTCTACCGCGTCAAAAAAGGCGACAGCTCGGTGACAGTCGAGGATTATTACGAGCCTGATTGTCCTCAGCGCACGATAAAGCTCGATGTCCTCAAAACGCCGCAGAATAACGCCGCGGCAATGTTCAAGGAGTATAACAAGCTCAAAACCGCGCAGACGCACCTCACGGCTCTCATAGCCGACGGCGAAAAGCAGCTTGAGTATCTAAACAGCGTCCTTGACGAGACCGAGCGCGCCGAAACCGAGGACGATCTTGCCGAGATCAAAGCAGAGCTTGTCGGCACAGGCTATATCAAAAAGCAGCGCGGCACAAAAGAGCGCAAGCATAAAAAGCAAGGACCCATGCGCTTTGCCTCGTCCGACGGATTTGAGATCCTTGTCGGCCGCAGCAACGCGCAAAATGACGAGCTGACGACGAAAACCGCGCGGCGCACGGATATCTGGCTGCACACGAAAACCGTCCACGGCAGCCACGTTATCATATCCTGCGACGGCCTTACTCCGCCGGAGAAAACGATAGAGGAAGCCGCAAGCCTTGCCGTTTTCTATTCGCAGGCACGCGAGGGCGGCAAAACTCAGGTCGATTACACCATGGTGCGCAACGTGCGCAAGCCCTCCGGTTCGCTGCCCGGCAAGGTCATATACACAGACTACAGCACCGTCTCCGTCTCGGCGGATGAAGCGCTTGCGGAAAAATTGAGAGTGAAATAAAACCTGCTGCGGAGCCTATGCTCTGCAACAGGTTTATTTATAGTATCATTGCATATAAACCATAACACTTTCATCAGTGCCGCCGATTATTGCGTTTGTAACTGTAGGTTCACCGACGACTTGAGTTTTTATATATAATTCGTATTTGTATTTAAAAGACTCTAAATACTGCCCGTATTCATCATAGGCATTAGTAGTGCCTTTCACGGTAACCCTGTAGCATGTTGAACCGGATTTCTCAACAGTGTCGTTTGCAATATCAACGCTACCTATTCTTGGAACGCTTATTTTATTCGTTCTTGATGCGTCTGATTCTACTTTATTTAAAATTTTGCATGCGCCGTCCCCACTGGTAACGTATTCTTTTGCTAATTGTTCTGCATCCGCTTGAGTCAAATCATTGGTGCCGGGGACGCTGTCAGACCCCGTTTCGGAACTACCATAATCTTTGCCGCATGCTGCAAGTGCAAATACCATCACCAGCGCCAATAATAAGGTGATAATTTTCTTTGCATTCATTTTCATCTAAGCAACAAAATACGATTGTAGCATAAACTAAAAAAGGGGTGTGCTATGATAGTTTTTGACCGTCTGTGGAAAACCATGAAAGAACGCGGATTATCGCAGTATAAGCTGATAAAAGAATACAAGATAAGCACAGGACAGCTTGACAGGCTCAGGAAAAACGAGAATGTAAACACATACACGCTTGATCAGCTATGCAGAATATTGAATTGCGGCCTTGAGGATATTGCCGAATATATTGATAAGTGAAAAACCGGAAGGATTATCACTTCCGATTCTTTGACATGCTTAACCGGTTGCTCCAAAAAGAAGCAACCGGTTAAGATCAGTCGATATATATTTCCACTTGGCTGAACAGCGCGGCCTTACCGGCGAGAATGACCTTGTCGCCGTCGAGCCGGGTGTACAGAACGCCGCCGCGGCGCGAGGCCTGATAGGCGGTAAGCTCGGCTTTGCCAAGCTCCTTTGCCCAGTAGGGGATGATGTGGCAGTGACCCGAGCCGCACACGGGATCCTCCAGCACGCTGCACTTGGGTGCAAAGCTGCGCGAAACGCAGTCAAAATCCTTGCCCTTAGCGGTGACGTGCAGCAGCAGACCGTCAAGCTGCATGACCTTCGCCATATCCGGTGCGCAGACGCGCACAACGTCCTCGCTGTCCACGACGCACAGCAGATCGCGCCCCATGAACGCCGCCGTGGGTCTTGCGCCGATGACCTCGGTCATCGCGTCCGTGACTTCGACTGGCTTGAGATCGTAGGCCGGGAAAACCATTTCGAGCAGCTCGCCGTTTTTCGTAACGATAAGCTCGCCGCTGAGCGTGTCAAAGCGCACTTGAGTCAGCTCCGGCTCGACAAAGCGCAGGATCACATACGCCGTAGCGAGCGTCGCGTGGCCGCACAGGTCGATCTCGCCGCCGGGGGTGAACCAGCGCAGATGATAATTTTTGCCCTCCTTGACGCAGAACGCGGTCTCGGAGAGGTTGTTTTCGACGGTTATCTTCATCATCAGCTCATCGCTGAGCCACTTATCCATAACGCACACCGCGGCCGGATTTCCGGCAAAGACCTTGTCAGTGAACGCGTCAACAACATATTGCTTCATTTTAATGCCTCCTTTGCAAAGAGGCATTATACACCGCTGCGCGCGCCGGCGCAAGCCTCAGCGCCGGGCGAGAACGTCCATGGCGGCGGCGAGCATGTCGGCGGCCTCGGCGTGGGTGAGGGGAGAGGAATCGACGCTTTCAAGGCTTGCGATGCCGCATGCGTCGAGGTTGGCTGCCGACTGCGCGGCCCATGTCGGCACGGCGGCGGTATCCGCGCAGCTCACGTCGGCGAGACTGAGCAGCCGGTCGAGCATAACGGCGGCCTCGGCGCGGCTGATATCGGCTCCGGCGTCGAACACCGCGCCCTCGCGCCCCTTGACAACGCCGTCCTTGACCGCGCTCGCGACATAGGCGCGCTGCCAGTCGGGGATGCTGCCGTCGTCGGTAAACCCGGTGCTGACAACGCCGCGCAGCACGCTTTCGCCGGCGACGTTCAGGCACATTGCGGTGAACTCGCCACGGCTGAGCGTTTTCTGCGGCTCGAAGTAATAGTCGCCGCCGATCTGCTTGCCGATAAACGCGCCGCACTCGGCAAGGCGCACGGCGCTGCAATAGCTTGCGCTGCCGCCCATATCGACATAGCTGACGCTTTTGTTTTTGACGAGCCTGATTATGACCGTCGCCTCCTGCGAGCGGTTGCCGTCAGCGTCGATGGCCTTATAGCCGAAGTAGTCGCGGCCGCGCTTGCCGTCGATGGGAGAATAGACGAAGCTGCCGTCGTCGCTAAGCTCGATGCTGCCCTTTTTGGGCTGGGTGGTGATCTCGAAGCTCACCGCGTCGCCCTCGGGATCGACGGCGGCGAGCCGACCGCCGAAGGACACGCCGCGATAGGTCTCGAACTCGAAATTTTCCGCGACCGGCGCGGAGCTGTCGGCCAGAGCCGGAAGCATAAGCGCGCACAGCGAAAGGCACGCCAGCACGGCTGCAATATATTTGCGCATAAGAAATACCTCCGTAAAATTTTTCTACGGAGGTATTTTGTGAATTTTTTATATTATTATACATTTTTAGAGGCGCATTAACGCAGCTGCGGATACGTTTATTGCGCTATCCCGGTATCGAAACAATGGAAAAAACCGTGGTTGCCTCGCCACCCATTAGTGCGATGCTGAGTATTTTGCACCGCTCCCCATTGCCTTCCCCTCAAGCTCCGCAAGGGGAAGACAAAAGGCAAAACCTCTGCTGCATACCGTTGTATTAACGGCGGCAGTAGATGCAACGAGCGGAACGGATAAATCCGTTCCCTACGGGTAGCGCCACAAAACTCAGCAGCGCACTAATGTATGGCGCGGCACACACGGTTTCCACCATTGTTCCGAACCGGGCTACCAGAGATATATGTATCCGTGACTGCGCCAAATCGCCACTAAAAAAACCGGCCGGGAAAACCCGACCGGCTGTGCTGTGTTTAATTAGGTGTTAGGAGTGCTGTCAGCAACGATGGTGAAGCTGAACGTCTTGGGGAATGCGAAGAAGTCGCCGCCGCGGACGCTTGCGGTCACGATGTACTTACCGGGAGCGGTGGGCATGGTGCTCTTTGCGTAGATTTTGCCCACGCCGGTGAACCAGTAGTGGATAGAACCTGCGGAAGCGCTGTTAAGGGACTGGCCGTCCTTGGTGAGTATGCAAAGATTGTTGCCTGCCTTAAGTTCCTCAGCCTGAGAAACGGTGATGGTGTTAGCCTTATCGCCGCTGTTAAGTACGGGATTCTTCTCAAGCTTTACGCCCTTCCAGTTCTTGAGGATAACCAGACTGCCGGTGCCTCTGCCTGCCTCATAGTTCTTGGTCTCGGGAGAGACTGCGATTGCCTGATATACGCCTGCGTGTGCAGGAGTGCCGATTGCGATAACGGTGTTATCGGAAATATTGTCAAATGTTTTGAGAATGTTGAGTATGTTCTTGATAACTTCAATTTTATCTATGTTGGGGATACTCTCAATAAATTCTTTGAACTCGCTGAGTTTCATGCCTTCTCTGAGCTTGTCATATACGCTCGGAATCACCTTTAAAAGCTTCTCCTGGTCGGGAGTCAGCTTAACGTTAACGCAGGTTTCCTTGTTGGTGTTTACGCCTACAAAGAAGAGGTAAACGTCAATTGCATCGTCATCAGGGGTAACTTTGTAATAGGTTTCGGGGTCAACCTCTTCACCGGCATACAGCTTGCTGATAATAGGCAGGGTGATGCTTACGGGAGCCTTCTTGACGTTGATGAAAGTTACGATTTCGCAAGGTTTGTACTCGGCATTTCCTGCGAAGCTTATGCGAATCTTCTGATTTTCACCTGCGTCCATGGTGTTGTCGGTGATATCCTTCCAAATTGTTCCGATAGAAGTGTCAACAATAGTAGGAACTTCGACGGTGAACTCAGCACCTGCAGGAAGCGTGGAATTAGTGTAGTCGATAACGCTTGCGATGATTGCAGCCTTTTCTGCGCTGCCGTCCTTGTTGTAGGTGATGCTCGGATCGGCGACAACCTTAATTTCGCTTGCAAGACGATTGTCAACTAAAGTGAGCTTGACTTCTGCGCTGAAGGGTTTGTACAGGGCAGTGCCGTTGCCGTTGCTGCCGCCCCAGCTGAGTCTGAAAGTAAATTCCTCGTCGGCAGTGAGCTTTTTGGTGGCAATATCTTTATTATCAAGGGGCTTAAAGTTGGTGCCAACATATGCTGCGTTATATTCAACGGTAACGTCGCTGAGATTGATGCTCTCATCGGCTGCAAGCTTCTTTACAACGGCTTCACGGATTGCTTTTGCGGTAGCTTTATAGTCATAGCTGGTAGCGCTGGCAAACTTCATGTCTACCTTAGTGACGTCGGGAATAAGTTCGAATGCTGCTTCACGGCCTACAAAATAAACGGTGACATCGGTCGAAAAGTTCTTGTAGGTTTGTGTTCCGGCATACTTGAAAGTAAGGGTATGAGAACCCTCGGAGATGCTTGCCTTGTCGAGGGTCTTGCCGTCAAACAGAACGGTTATCTTGTCCTTGCTGATATCATCGGGAGTGATATCGTTAACAATAGCCCAAATGTTTTCGGTCAACGCAGACATGTCAACAGATATATCTTCGTTATAAGGAATTTTTACAGTGGGCTCATCGACAAATGTGATGGAAGTGTCAGTGCGACCGTCAACAACATTAACGGTGATTTCTTGCTCCCAGCTCTTGTATTCCTTATCGCCGCCCCAAGTAAGCTTGACCTGATTTGCGCCGAGGTCAAGAGCGGGGATGCCTTTATCTCCGACAATGTTTTTGCCTTCAAAAGCTTCCCAAATATTTAATGTATCATTATATTTATATTCAAAAGAAACCTTATCAAACTTTACATTTGTGGGCAGATCGACACTTACCTGCTCCCAAATGGCTTCGCGGAGTGCACCGTAGTCTATACTGAGATCTTCATTGAAGCTTGCATCGACGGTAATGTCCTTGTTTGCAATTTCGGGAACAGCCTGACGGCCGAGGAAAGTGACGTTGCAGGTGGCATCTTTGAAATTAAGGTTCTTCCATCCAAAGTGATATGTGAATTTAATTTCATAGGTTTTATCTTCTTCAATTGCGCTGTAAATGTTTTCGCCTTCAAGTTTAACATAAACAAGAGGACTTCCGTAACGTTCAATAGTTACCTCGCTGCGCTGCTGCGGTGTTGAATTGGAAACATCGACACACTCGTCAAAAAGCTTTTGATAAAGAGCGTCAAAGTTTATGCTTCCGTCGTCATTATACGGAATGCGTATTGAGAAATTATCGCCCTTAAGGCTGATTTTCTCACCGCTTTTTGCGGCCTGAGTAGCGATTCCCGATCTCGAAGACTCGCCGAAGTCCGCAAATACGCCGGGTGCGACGCCGGTGACCTGCGAAAGCATCAGAACAGCAAGCAGCGAAGCAAGAAAACGCTTCAGATTGTTTTTCTTCATGCTATGCCTCCAAATATAATATAAATTTCCATAGTAGGGTGTTAAGAAAACGCTAAGATTACCCACCTATTACAATGGCATAATAACAAAATGTTTACAAAATTGCAATCAAATATTTAGCATTTTACATGCATTTGTCATGACAAAAAGTACTATCCCGAAAAAGCGTTGAAAATTCAACAAAAATTGAGAATTGCTCAAAAATGCGCGAAAAAAGCACTTGAAATGTGCGAAAATAATGTATATAATGTAGCAAGTTTCTTGACAGATGCAGACTGCGCGTATAGTATTAGACGCAGGGTTTGGAAAATCAAAAACCGATTGACAAGCCGGTCAGTTTATGCTAACATAATCCCTCGTTAAAAGGGAGTAATTATAAAGCATGGCCAACATACCCCCGGCAGCGCGCCGGTGGTCATGCACCTGCTTGCAGGCGATGAGACTTTTAGCACGGCAAAAGTATGCCCGTGTAAAAAGTCTTATTTTTTTATGTGCTAAGAAGATAATAAGGGAGTTATCAAAATGGGAATTGACTTTACGGGAAGCACGCTCGCACTTGTTATCGTGCTGTTCGCCGTCGGCCTTATATGCATTATCAAGGGCGGCGACCTTTTCGTCGATGCGGCAACGTGGATCGCCGAGGCCTCGGGCATACCCAAGTTCATAATCGGCGCAACGGTCGTGAGCTTTGCAACGACCATGCCGGAAATGCTCGTATCCGTGTTCTCGGCTTTCGAGGGCAACGCCGATATCGCCGTCGGCAACGCCGTCGGCTCGGTCACGGCGAACACGGGACTTATAATGTGCCTGTCGCTTGTGTGCATGAGCTGCTATATGACGCGAAAGCAGTTCGGCGTCAAGGCCGGTCTGCTGCTGGCTGCGGTCGTGCTGCTGTTTACCTTCACGCGCGACAGTGCGCTGTCGGTTTCCGAGAGCATTATCATCATGCTCGTTTTCGTCGGCTTTATGGTCGAGAGCATCCTTGCCGCAAAGCGCGAGCAGGGAAGCGAGGCGACCGACGAGCGTCCGAGCACCGACGGCAAGAGCGTTGCGATAAACATCGGCAAGTTCATCCTCGGCGCTGCCGCCATCGTGCTCGGCGCGCAGCTGCTTATCGATAACGGCTCGGCGCTGGCTGTCATGATCGGCGTTCCCGACTCCGTTATCGCCGCAACGATGATCGCCATCGGCACCTCGCTGCCCGAGCTTGTCACTACCATCACGGCGATCCGCAAAAAGCAGTCCTCGCTGTCGGTCGGCAATATCATCGGCGCGAATATCATGGATCTGACGCTGATCATGCCGCTGTGCGCGCTTTTGCAGGGCAAGCCCCTGGCCGTCGAAAATCAGGGCATGCTGCTGGATGTTCCGGCCTGCCTCGTCGTCAGTGCCGCAGCCATGATCCCGGCGCTCGTGTGCGGCAAGTTCAAGCGCTGGATCGGCGTGCTCATCGGCGTGCTGTATATAGCGTATCTTGTCGTAATGTTTACCTATTTCGGCGCGTGAGGTATAAAATCGACTCGACATCGACTCGACCCGTCCAAAAGGACGAGCCGAGTCTTTCTGCTTATGGGGGATGTGGGTATATGGGTTTCTGAAATTAGGTAATAGTGTGATGAAAAATTGACATAAGAGGCAAATTTGCATAGACAGTCAAATTAATAACGATTTTTGCCCAATGTGAGTAATATAGGCGGATATTTGCCTTAAATAATATATAAATTCAAGTCAAGTATTATTTTCGGCATATATCGTGCGTTCAGCCTTAAACTCCCCGTCCGACAAAATACAGCCCATCCGCCGGATGCGCTGTCAGCCAGCTAAAGAACCACTGTTTTCACTTTTTGAAAACAGTGGTTCTTGTGAATAATGGGGCATCCACGGTATGTTGCAGTAGGTATCCATTGGCCGCGATTGTCACATCATACTTTTATATTACTTCATCATGGAGGTGGTTCTGGACGACGCCTCTATTGACGGCTGACAATATATAACCAAAGTATGTAAGCAATTTTGCGCATAATTATTGACGGAACAGCTTCGTTGAACTACTACGCCAGTCTTCTGAATGTAGGTGATTTTCGCTCATTTTTTACTCAAACTTCAAAATTCTTTGTGTGTTTTTCCGATTTTATTGACAAAAACTATGTACAGAATAATATTAAATTAATTAAAGGGAATTCCAACTTTAATAAAGCTTTTTACTCTATTTAAAGAAAAGAGGGGATCAGCATAAAATGAACAAGATATTGAATGTTCCGGAGAACTTTGTTTCTGAAACGCTGGAAGGAATTCTTCTTGCAAGCAATCAGAAGCTTTTGAGCATGGATAAAGATAACAGAGTTATAGTATCAAACTACCCATGCAAACCGAACAAGGTCGGGATAGTTACTGCCGGCGGAAGCGGACATCTTCCGACGTTCCTGGGGTATGTCGGCAAAGGCATGCTTGACGGCTGCACTGTCGGAAATGTGTTTGCATCACCTTCGGCATCTAAGATGGCGGACACTATAAGAGCCTGTGACAAAGGCAGCGGTGTGCTGTGCCTGTACGGAAATTATGGTGGGGACCATATGAATTTTACAATGGCCAGGGAAGAAGTTGAATTTGACGGCATAAATACAGCGGCAGTGCGTGTTACGGATGACGTGGCCTCCTCTAAAAACAAGAACTTGCGAAGAGGAGTTGCCGGCATGGTATTTGCGTTTAAGGTTGCCGGCGCAGCGGCAGACAGAATGTACTCATTGGAGGATGTTGAACGCGTAGCCAATAAAGCCAATGATAACATCAGAAGCATGGGCGTTGCCCTGACTCCCTGCATTATACCCGAAGTCGGCAAACCCGGTTTTTCAATCCCGGACGGGAAAATTGAAATCGGTATGGGTATACATGGAGAACCCGGAATCATGTTATCTGACAGGATGCCAGCAGACGAGCTCGTTGATATGCTTATGAAAAAGCTACTTGATGATATGCCGTTAGCAGAGCGTGATCGGGTTTCCGTTATGATAAACGGTTTAGGCGCAACATCACTGGAGGAACTATATATAGTTTATAGGGCAGTGCAAAAGAAGCTCAGTAATATTGGTGTCAGCATAGTAATGCCGCATGTGGGAGAATATTCGACATCCATGGAGATGGCCGGCATGTCTATAAGCATTTTTAAGTTGGATGAAGAGCTTGAAGGTCTGTTGGCGGATGAAGCCATTACGCCATTCTATACGAATGTAAATAAGTAAAGGAGGGTGTTCCAAATGATTGATGCAAAGGTGCTGACTATTGGATTTGATGCGATAAGTAAAAAAATGAGTGAAAACAGGATGCATCTGATTTCAATTGATCAGCAAATCGGAGATGGAGATCTCGGTATCTCAATGGATAACGGATTCAAAGCCGCTGCCGATATGTGCTGCGCTAATGCCGATACCGCAGACATAGGCAAACTGTTATTTCTTGCAGGAAAGAGCTTCAATGAAGCGGCACCGTCATCTTTGGGTACGATCGTATCGATGTTGCTTATAGATGCCGCAAAACAGCTAAAAGGAACAGAAGTAATTGCACTTGCAGATTTCGGGAATATAATACATAAGTCCATGAGCTCTATTATGGAAAAACTGGATTCGAAGCTAGGAGAGAAGACGTTTTTTGACGCTGTTGTTCCTGCTGCGAAGGCACTCTGTGAGGAGGGCGTGGTATCAGATAAGCAGAGGCTAAAAAATGCGGCAGAGGCTGCCCGTAATGGAGTAGAAAGCACCAGAGATATGGTGGCAAAACATGGACGTGCTGCCTACTTTGGAGAGAAGACTCTTGGCAGCATTGACGGCGGCGCGGAAGCTGGACGTATAATATTTGAAGCAATAGCAGAGCAGTTCTAATTTGCGAATAAAGGAGTTATCGTTTTGATTGATTCATCGGTTGATTATAAAAATCTGCCCAGACCGACCTGGGCGGAAATAGATATTGATGCGATTCTTAATAATATCAACGAATACAAAAAAGCATTGGGTAACAAGGTTGAGATAATAGTCGCGGCGAAGGGTAACGGCTACGGTCATGGTATGCTTCCGATTGTTAGGGCTATAAATGAGCTGGATATATACGGATTTGCAACTGGCAATATGTATGAGGCAATTGAAATGCGAAAGCATGGAATAGACAAGCCAATTCAGCTTTTCGCACATAATTTTCCTGAGACCGCGCAGCTGCTCGTTAAATATGATTTGATGCCGTCATTTGTAAAACCCGGAGATGCAAAAGCCTTCGCGGATGCGCTCGGAAAGGATGTTGCCCTTAAGGTTTGGGTGAAGTGCGATACGGGCCTCGGACGTTTGGGCTTGCTGCCTGAAGAAGTGCTTCCCGAGCTGGAGTACATCAGAAATGAAACTTCGTTCAAGATTGAAGGCCTGTACAGCCATATCGGCCCAACAGATTCTGACAAGAATCCGAAAAAGGATGAGTACAACGAGGGTCAGATCTCGTGCTTCAACAAGATAATAGATGACATAGAAGCGGCCGGATTCGAAATTCCCAGATACCAGCTTTCAAGTACATATGCTACGCAAAGGTATGAGAAAGCATGGTATAACACCGTTTGTATCGGAACCGGAGTGTTTGCAAACGCCAAGCCTCAAAAGGATTCATGCGGACTTAAACTTAAGGATTGCCTGAAGGGAATACATTCACGTCTTATAAGCAAGAAAACTCTCAAGGCCGGCAGCAGATGCCTGAATATGCTCATGGAAAATGATCGTGTGATAGGCGTTATACCGTTTGGAAGCTGCGACGGATTTTCAACGAGGAACGCAGGCGGAGAGGTTCTCCTTAACGGTGTCAGATGCAAGATACTCGCAGTTTGTCTTGAGCATACTGTATTGGATATCACTGATGTTCCGGACGCTGAGATAGGAGATGTGGTGACACTTTTAGGTCAAAACGGAGAGAGCCGGATTGACGTTTCGGAATACTGTGAACGACTCGGAATAACCGTAATTGAATTCTGGTGCAGCTTGAGCTTCCATTCATTCCCTCACATCTACGTTCGGGAAGGTCAGCAACAGGAGGAGGTTATTTACAGTTACAATAAATAAGTAAACGCAAGAGGAAGAAGGAGGAGGATGCAGCAGAATACAGCGTTTTTGAAAGCAGACCAGCTCATCTTTAATGAAAAAACAGGAGGAAAAAATGAAAAAAGTATATTTGTTATTATTATCCTTAGTAGTTCTTATGATTGCACTTACAGGGTGCGGTAAGGATACAGATTCAGCAAAAGACAACAGCAAACCCATTACTCTCAGATATTCGACTATGCAGAATAAGGATCATATCTCATATCAGGTTGCTCTTAATATCAAGCAGGCTGTGGAAGAGAAGACCGAGGGAAGAGTTCTCATAGACATCTATCCCGCAAACCAGTTGGGTGACTGGTCTCAGGTTTATGACGAGCTTATGATGGGCAGCATTGATATGGCACACTCATCTGTTCCCGAGACCTATGACGCAAGAACTGCTGTCGGCTATTTCCCTTACCTTTCGAGCAGCTATGATCAGCTTGCGGAAATATTTGCAGAAGGCACCACTCTTGACAATATGATGAAAGAGATTCAGGCAAAGAACGGTATTGAGTTCTGCGGATTCTTTGTTGAAGGCATTGCTGGTATAGGTACTACAAAGGAAGTCTCGAATCCTAACACTCTGGATAGTAAGAATACCGTTATCCGCACTGCCGCTATGGACTGCTATATTCTCCCCTGCGAATATATGGGCTTCGACACAACAAGCATTGCTTCTTCCGACACCTTTGCGGCTCTGCAGACCGGCGTTGTTGAGGGCCTTGCAGGCTCCACTCCTGCAGGTGCATATCTTAACTATCGTGACATCATTGATTACTACTATGTATATCAGATGAGCCCGGAAGTAACACAGATCATGATAAGTGAAAAAACACTTGCAAAGCTTTCTCCCGAAGATCAGAAAACCATCGTGGATATTTGCCGTCAGGAGTGCGCCAACAGCGTAAACTACGCAAAGGAAGAGGACGAGAAATATCTGAAGCTGATGGAAGACAACGGTATTAAGATTGTCCGCTTCTCTGACGAAGAAATCGAAATGTTCGCAGAAGCCGTCCGCACGAATGTTTGGCCCAATCTTGCCAAAACCTATGGTGAAGATTTTATCAACGAGCTTCTGAAGCTGTATAAGTAACATTGATGTTTTGCATATATATCCATAAAAGGGCCTCTTGGCCCTTTTATGGACTCGATAAGAAAGGGTGAAATCGATGATTGCTTTCTTAAAAAGAGCCGATCATGTCATCTTCAAGATACAGGAATATATTTGTATAATAACAAGTGTGCTGATTACTTCTTTAATTGTTATAGCCGCAATAATGAGGTATATACTCGGTATCAACTTTGGTGGATCCGAGGAGCTTGTGTTATTTGCGGCGTTTTGGTTTTATTTTACAGGAAGTTCTCTTGCATACCGTGATGATGCGCATATTAATGCAGATATGACCTCTCTGCTTTTTAAGAGTGAAAAAGCGAAAAAGCGAATGGCTGTTGTAAAGTATGCAGTAAGTATGGTTATCGCAATTGTTGCAACGGCTTGGGCGTTTCAATTTGTCAGCTGGAGCTTTGAGCTTTGGCCGACCACTCCTATTTACAAGCTTCCTCTGGCCTTATCCAGACTGTCAATAATAATTTCGTTTATATTGATGAGTATTTATGTTCTAATTCATCTGATAAGAAGTGTCGCTATATTGAAGGGCGGTGAAAACTGATGATACTGGTAATAGCCTTTCTTTCCGTTATTGTCTTCCTTGTGCTTGGTATATCTATCCCCTTGACTTTTCTCGGTGCAGCTGCAATAATAGTATATTGTTCGGGCTCCGATCCAATGTTTTTACTGTCGTATGGAGGAAGCCAAATAAACAATGTTCTGCTCCTTACAATTCCGCTGTTCGTGCTTGCCGGGGCTGTTATTGATCATGGCGGAATAGGCCGAAGACTGATTAATTCTGTTGAAAAACTGGGCTTCGGCAAAATTAAAGGCGGGCTTGGCATTGTTACTGCCATATCCAGCGCAGTATTCGGTGCTATATCCGGAAGTGCCGGCGCTACTATTGCGTGTATAGGCTCTATAATGTCTCCGAGGCTTGAAGAAAACGGATATGAAAAAGGATTTATAGGTTCTCTCATTTCAAGCTGTGCGGTTTTGGGCCTGCTGATACCGCCAAGCATGTCTATGATACTGTATGGCTGGGTAGGAGGGCAATCCGTTTTAGCCTGCTTCCTTGCAACCATAATTCCGGGTATCATTCTTGTAATCTTGTTTAGTACGGTAAATCTTTTTTACGCCGCCAAAAACAAAAATATTGTAAAGTCTGTCGACAGTAAGCCTGTTGCTTCGACGCAGGGGAAAAAGAAGAGCTCCATCCCCGCATTGCTCATGCCATTTGTTATTTTGGGCGCTATATATGGTGGCGTCATGACCACCACTGAAGCTGCGGCGCTGTCGGTCATCTATGCGATTCCTGTTGCTATGCTCTATTACAGAGAAATGAGCATGGGCGATTTAAGAGATTCTCTTATCAGCGCAGGTAAAACTACCGGCGTTATAATGATGATGCTTTTTTCCGTGATGATTCTCAGCAGACTGTATACCATGAACAATGTTCCTCAAATGCTTTTGAAAATGCTGACTTCTATATCTGATAGCCCCGCTGTTATCATGATAATGATAAATCTGTTTATGATTCTTTTGGGAATGCTGATGGATGATACAAGCGGCGTGCTTCTTGCTACACCGATACTTCTCCCGATTGTAACTGAACTTGGAGTCAGCCCAATCCAATTTGCTGCAATAGTCGGCGTAAACCTCGGCATGGGCAATATTACCCCTCCGACGGCTCCGCTTCTTTACTTGGGCGGTAAAATTTCAGGTGCAGAAGTAAAGGAAATGCTGCCGCATACCATGAGACTTATCTTGTTTGCATGGCTGCCGACTCTGATAATTACTACATATGTACCCGATTTGAGCCTGTTCCTGCCGAGACTGTTTGGCTACTGTTGATAGAACCGATAGGATAACCGCATGCTGATTTGGAGTGAAGATAGAAATGAAAGTTCAGCAATCATTTTTACAGAAAGCAGAGTTCTTTTCCGTATATATTGAAACAATAAACGGGAAATATAATGCAGCCTGGTCAAGCCATTCTTATTATGAATTTATGCTGGACTTTTCCGGAGAATTTTGCGTAAGTCTCGGAGAAACTACATATTCACTAACAAAAGGTGATGTACTTGTTATCAAACCAAATCAGCCACATAGGGTAGAGCCAAAAGGACCGGAGGAATTTAAGCTGATATCCATTGTTATGTCCGAAAAGTTTTCTGACTATTTACAGTATAGAGATATTAATTGGAATCCTCTTGTCCTTTTCGAAAAAAATCTCTTGATGCCGGTGCTTCATTTCCACGGGAAGCATCTTGAACGGTTAGAACAGATGATGTACATGCTAGTGGCGGAGAGTGAGAATAAGCAGAATTTTCAAGATGTTTTTATTGCTGATATTTCTGAACTGATAGTTCTTGAAATCGGACGATATTGCGGCAGTATTTATCCTGAGATAGTTAGAAATGCAGTATATAATGACGTTTTTAAAGATATCCCTTACATGCTGAAAAATATACTTGAATATATTAATTCAAATTATCAGAACAGTAGCTTAACACTATCCTCTATAGCCGAACGTTTCTGGGTAAATCCATCCTACCTGAGCCGATACTTCAAAACATATATGGGGATTAACATTGTGCAATATATAAGATCCATGCGTATTTTTTATGCAAAATCTCTTCTTCAGAGTTCGGATATGAGCATTGCAGAAGTTGCGGAAAAGGTAGGTGTCAAAAGCGCATCTCATTTTAGCAAAATTTTTGAGAATGAAGTTGGCGAATCTCCAAGTAAGTTCAGAAAAAGTTGTTTTGACAGGAATCATAGCTGATTTTTCAGCTATGAAATTGTAGAGAAGACGATAGATTTGAGGTAGGTCTTAAGATGTAAGACCTACCTCATTTTCTTCTTTTGCTTCACCTGGCTGAAGTCTTTTTTCAAAAATCGATTAGGTGCAATAACTTGCGATAAGGTACAATAAGATAAGCAGCATGCCGCTTTTCCGCCGGGACCTTTCCAAGTGCCCTCGGGAGTTCAAGTCTCCTTTTTTATAAAAAAACAGCCCATCCTGACGGACTGCTTTTTGTGAAAGAGCACCGTAATGATACGAAAACCTATGGAAAAACGCCAAAATGATAACCGCCAGCGGGTTGTGCTTTTCCCACCGGCGGTTCGTTTTCTCATTTCACGTATTCCTGCTCGATTGCCACGCCGCATTTGAATTCTACCACAACGCCGTCGTTCCTGACGTGTATCCTGTCCACAAGCATTTTTATGGTTGTGCCATCAACCGTGGTGAGCGTATCACTTTGCATCGTTTGCTCTATGAATGTATCGAGCCACAGCCTGACCTCAGCATATTTGGCTGCCGTTCCTTGCAGCTCGTTGCGCTCTGCCTCCAGTTCCTTCATCCGCTCACTGTACTCTTTGACCCGTGATGCATATTCTACCGACCCGATTTCCATCCGCTGCTTTGCTTTGTGCAGTGCGAGCGCGGCTTCTTGCAGCTAAATGGTTTCTTCATCGATCCTATCCATAGCTGCTTTGTTTTCCGGTTCCAATGCGAGCTCAGCGCCGTCCCTCACCGCCTCCACTACTTCTTCAGCGCTATCGACGAGCCTTCGCATTGCGGTGAGGTAAGCTGCCTCTAACACATCTTCGTTGACATGATGACTGTCGCATACTGCTCGATCATTGTTTATCCTATTGCAGCAACCCCAACCAGCATTTTTAGCTATTTTTCGGCTCTGAAAGCGAAAAAAGGGCCTCGGTGCAGTCCAATTGACCACTCCGAGACCCTGAATTACCCGTATTTTGCTTGATTTTCGCTCATTTTGTATGAAATATTGCAAAAACCTCACTTTTATCGTGGTAGACAAAAGTGAGGCCTTTAGTGGAGCAGGGTACAGGAGTCGAACCTTTTCTGGTTCAAATCCACCCACCGCTAACTTTTTCCGACTACTTTGCTCCGTGCATTTGCCCCAAAAGGTGCGCGAGATTTTTGGTCCGAAAACGTAAAAAACCGGCCCCAGTCTGGCTATGATTGCCATTCCGAAGCCGGTTTTCTCTGATTATACAGTATTTTGGGCCGTTTTTGCCCTGAAAACAAGAAAATTGCCTGATTTGCCCCAAACGGTGCGTAGAGGCAGGGTATTTGCCCCAAAAGTACACCAGCGGGCTGCTCTCTCATTCGTCTAAACACTCAGGGTAACGCCACAATCCACCGATCACGCGAGGAAGGCTGGGGACTGTAAAGGATAGCTGGAAAAAAGAGCTCATCTGAAAGGATGAGCTCTTTTCTGAAACAAAGGATGTCGCGTTCGGGAGCTTACTCTGACACCATCTTTTTCTTGTCCTGATTTCTCACCATGAGCCATCTGACGGTGAGCACGAGGAATACGATGCCGCCGGTATAGCCGCAGTAGGTCATGATGATGTTGACAAGGGTGGCGTAGGGGATGAACATATCCACTATAAACACGCCGATGCCGGCAAGAATACAGGCGAGCTTATACTTTACGGATTTCTCGTCTTTAATAAAGGTGGAAACACAGGTCCAGAGCATGGGGCAGAAGGTGCTGTAGATCGAGAGGAGAATGATCACGGCAAAGACTGCGCCGAGGATGCCGGAAGCGGAGCCGAAGACCTGATTTGCGATAAGGAGGTTGGGGATGGCTGCCTGAGATGACTCTGCAATGTTTCCGAGATGGCACAGGCCGAGGATGCCGACGGTCACTGAGATGGCGGCTGCGCCGATGATGCAGATGACGGTGGTGTATTTTTTCTTATAGCCGCTCAGCTCCTTGCCGATGCTCGACATATATGCGGCAACAAGGAGGATAGAGCATCCGCCGAAGGAGAGACCCGCCAGCACGGGGTTTGCACCCGCCTGAAGAACGCTGACCTCACCGGAGCGGATCAGCTCGACGCCGTTGGAAATGCCGGGGAAATACGTAAAGGCTGAAATGACGCCGAGTATAAAGAGGAAGGTCACGACCACGGGACCTATCTTGCCGATGATGTTCACGATGCCCTGCAGACCAAGCACCGCAGTTCCGACTGCAAGCACGATCGCAATGGCGTAGCCTATCCAGAGCGGAAGTCCCCACTGCTGGAAAAGAGTGTTGCCGAAGCCGGAGATCATAAAGAAGAAGCAGCATGCATTAAATATCCATGCGAAAGCAGTGAATATCTTGCCGACGACCTTTCCGCAATAGAATTCACACACACTGGCAAGGTCTGTCGTTCCGTGGCGTCCGGCATAGGTGTAAGCCATAAAGCAGCAGAACATGACCACGAAGTTTACAACAGCCACGGTGATCGTCCCGCCGACGGAGCCCCAGCTCGAAAAATACTGAACGGACTCCTGTCCGCTCGCCGTTCCCGAGCCTATGAGATAAGCCAGCAGAGCACCTGCAAAGGTTATAAGAAGACCGGGGCGCATTTTTTTGTTTTCCATTAGAATTCCTTCTCCAATCATTAATAATAGGAAGACCGGCTCCATCCCCGCTTGCCCCTGCGAAGATGAATGACTGAAAAGAGAACTCAGTGATTAGTCCACTATAATGTAATTTCGGCTTGATAAATCCATCATATACTATTAGTTTTCTTCTGTCAACAGAAAAACCGTTTTAATTCAGAAAAAAATCTGTAATTGTTATAAATCACGCCGGTATCAGATCGCATTTTTTAGATAGTTTTTATTAAACATTCTGCTTGCATAAAAATCGGAAATCTAATATAATGGAAAAAGTAATAAATAACGTTCATATATGATAATGCAGTGCGATCAGCCGATCCAGCCGCAGTCAGAGCACATCTATTCTTTAAGAGGTATACCAATGAATGATTTTTCCGCACTTGGCGAACGCCTGAAGGCAATAAGGGACAGCCGTAACTTAAATCTGAGCGATGTATCCGAGCTCACCGGTATCAGCAAGGCGATGATCAGTAAGATAGAAAGAGGCGAATCCGTGCCGACCATCACCACCGTCTGGAAGATAGCAAACGGTCTGAAGATAACTCTCAACGCGCTCTCAGGTGATGCAGAAAGCGGATATGCCGTAAAAAGCATCGCCGAAATGACCCCCCTGATAGATACCGACGGACGCTTTCAGCTCTACAATATCTTCCCCTTCTCCCCTCTTGACGGTATTCAGGTCTTCTACGGCCGCTTCAACGCCGGCTACCATTACCAGCCGTCCATGTTTATCCATGAGAGCTCAAGAAAGGAATACTGCATCGTTTTCGAGGGTGAGCTGGATGTCGTTATAGGCTCGAACACATATCACATGGAGGCAGGCTGCGGTATAGATTTTGATTCGCATGAGGAGCACGGCTACATCAACAACGGTCAGAGCGACGCTCTCGTCTGTTTTCTCCTGATCTGAGGCGCATTTCTTAAACAGGTTAATATTTAAAGTACATCTGTGTAATCTCTTATTTGAGATTGCACAGATTATTTTTCTCATATAGTAAATTTTCTGTTGACAATAACAGAAGACAGTGATAATATGGTCTCACATAGGAGAATTCGGTCGAAATTTGTCCACTATATTGGCTGCATTATCCTTTGCTCGGCTTACACGAAATACCGGTCTGCGGGTCTCCCCTTCCTGCCTCGGCAAGAGCCTGCCCGTCTTCCGCCGCAGTGATCCGGAGCAGACAGCCGGTCAATCTTTCAGACGGTATCTGAAAAATAATAAGGAGAGTGATATCTTGAAGACTATAGCGGTTTTAGGCACGGGTAACATAGCTCAGACGATCTCCGTCGATATGAAGGCCCGTGGGCACGAGGTTCGCCTGTTTGCTCCGCAGTACCTTTTCTCTCGTATACGCTTCATTGCTGAAACTCACGAGATAGAATGCACCGGTGCATTTGAGGCAAAGGAGACTATTGATGTCGTCACCTCCGACATCGACGAGGCTGTCCGCGGCGCGGACTACATCTTCATATGCGTACCGGGCAATCGCCACGAGGAATACGCAAAGCTTCTCAAGGGACATACGACTGCGGATCAGATCGTTATCACCTTCAACGGCTGCATGGCGTCTCTCATCTACAAAAACGTCTGGGGCGACGACGATACCTGTCCCGTTTTCGTAGAGTCAACGATACCTCCGTTCAGCACCAGAAGAGTGGAGCCGGGTAAGGTTCGCATGTTTGAGCGCCATCTGGCACCGATCGCATTCTTCCCTGCGTCGGCAGCGGACAAATATTACGACCGGATCATCGCTGACATTTACGAATTCCCCGGCAAGTTCGAGGACGTTCTGGAGTGCGGTCTGAGTCTCGTCAACCCGACGGTACACCCCGGTCCCTGCCTTGTCAATCTGAGCAATATCGAGAAGCCCGATTTCACCTTCTTCCTGTATGAGCACGGCTTCCAGCCCTCCGGACTCAAGATCGACGTGCTTCTGAACAAGGAGAGGCTCAGGATCGGTGAGGCCTTCGGCTACAAGATCCACGCACTCGAGGATTTTGCCGGCGTGGATACCATCGACTCCTGGGAGCCCATGTACGCCATGGGACACGGCTGCCATGCGCTGACCTCCATTGCTGGCCCGAACGATATAAACTACCGCTATCTCACCGAGGACATTCCCATCGCCCTCGTCTGCTGGGCATCCATCGCTGACCAGCTCGGCATTGAGACGCCGATCATGGACGCGGTGATAACGCTCATCGGTGTTGCACACGATACGGACTGGTTTGTAAACGGCCGCACCGCCGAAAAGCTCGGACTTTCCGGCAAGACCATCGAGGAGATCAGCCGCTACGCGAAGACCGGCAGGTTCTGATAACAAAAAAACTTATAAACTGATATATCGGATAATTAAAAAAAGAAAGGAACAGCAAACATGAGCAAGAGTTTATTCAGAGAGCTTCTGGACAAGGAAGCATCCCCCGCACTTGGCTGCACCGAGCCTATGATGTTCGCCTTGGGCGGCGCCATCACCCGTAAATATGCACCCGGCAAGGTACTGAGAGTCGATATGGTCGGCTGCGGTCTCATGGTCACCGGTGTTCAGGCTGTCGGCATCCCCAAGACCGGCGGCAAGACAGGCGCATTTCTGGCCGCCGCTGTCGGTATAGTCAACGGTGATGTCGATGCCTGCAAGGAAGTCCTTCGCAATGTCACGCCCGAGGACGTAAAGTCCGCTGAGGAGCTAGTAAAGTCCGCCACCTTTACCCTCGACATGGACAACAGCACCGGCAAGCAGGTATACTTCAAGCTCACCCTGACCACCGATCAGCACGTTGCCACCGTTATCTTTGAGGACGAGCACCACACCTGGACCTATCTCGAGGTAGACGGTGAGGTCGTGGTCGATAACCGCAGACCCGTCGGTGAAATGCTCATTCCCGCAAACGACATAGACTGGAACGAGTTCACGATTGAGAACGCTTACAACTGGTGCAAGACCGCTCCCATAAGCGAGTTCGGCCGCGCAAAGGAAGCAGTCGAGATGAACTACATCGTCGCTAAGGACGGTCTGGAAAATCCCCGCGGCATGGGCATACAGACCGCAAAGGTCCTGCAGGACAACGTAAAGAGCGGCTTTGTTGCTGACGATGAGATCACAGAGGTCCTCATCTGGGGTACCGCCGGTGCCGATGCCCGTATGGGCGGCAGCGACTATCCCACGATGGTCAGCACCGCAAGCGGCAATCAGGGTCTGATGGTCGTCATGGGTCCCTGGGCAAGTGCCAAGTACCGCAAGATGAGCGATGAGGACGGCTACCGCGCAGTTGCATTCGCTCTGCTCATGAACACCTACATGAAGTATCTGTCCAAGGAATACGTATACATGCCGCCCACCTGCTCCTGTGCGACCACCTCTGCACCGGCCGCTGCCGCAGGCGTGGCATTCCTGCACGGCCTGACTCCTCAGCAGATCAACGACATGCTCTGCACCTCTCAGGTACAGATGTGCGGCGTCGTCTGCGACGGTGCAAAGCCGTCCTGCGCATTCCGCATGTTCGTTGCTCTCTTCGGTGCTCTTGAGGCCATGATGATGGCGGAAAAGGGCATCCGTGCCACCAACGTCGAGGGCTTTGTCCACGACGACCTGAAGGTCACTCTCGAGAACATCTACCGTCTGCAGCATGACGTTCTGCACAACAAGGTCGATGCCATCCTCTGGGATATCGTCAAGGAGCAGAAGACCATCCACTGATACTAAACAGGCAAGTATACTCAGGAGCTGTAGCAAAATGAAAAATTTGCTACAGCTCCATTTCTATGCAGAAAAGGAGGGAAAAAAGCATGCGAGCCTGTGGGTCAATCTTTTGTGTGGTTCTTTGGCCATTTATTCTCTGCTTCGTCCGGGTAAGCTAAATCAATCTTGCGGTTCAAATCAACCTACCGCCGCCTTTTTCCGACTACTTTGCTTCGTGCATTTGCCCCAAAAGGTGCGTGGGATTTTTGCCCTGAAAATGAGAAAAACCGGCTCCGCTGCGGTCAGATCGACCACGGCAGAGCCGGTTTCCGTTGATTTTACAGTATTTTGGGCTATTTTCGCCCTAAAAGCAAGAAAATTGCCTGATTTATCCGGTAGACAAATCAGGCAACTTATTTGGTGCGAGAGAGGAGACTTGAACTCCCACGTCGGTTGACACACGCCCCTCAAACGTGCCTGTCTACCTGTTCCAGCACTCTCGCGAATTGCTTTTTTCAAAGGCAAGAGTTATTATAACAGAGAAAATGAGAATGTCAAGGATTAATTTCAAATTTTCTTGCCTTTCTGACATATACAACTGTATAGGCTATGCACAGCAGCAGCGCGGCAAGCATAAGCTCGCCGCCGATGCGCGGCTGAACAAGGTAATAGCGGTTGAAATACGCATAGTAGCAATGCAATGAAGCAAGCTCCGCGAAAATCGGTACGGGCGCAAAGCGCAGGTCGGACGCCGCGAGCACCAGCGCCAGAACGCCGGGAATGAAGAAATACCGGTCGTGCATATGCGGCAGCAGATAGGGTATGCCCATTGCAAGGATAATGGCAAAGCCGAGTATAACGCGGTCGGACAGCTTTTTGCGCAGAAGGATTGCCGCGGCATAAATCGCCGCAACGAGCAGAAATGCGGCGATGATAAGCGCCCTTGCGCCCTGCGTCGTGTCTCCCGACCACGAGAACATGCTGGTGAGCGACGGTGCGTTGTAATTCATCGCGTCGCCTACAGTACCGGCCTGCGAAAAATACAGCGTCAGCGTATCCCACAGCGGCGCTCCGGCAATGACGGCGGGCAGTATGAAAACGATATACGCGGCAGGGAAGACGAGCAGCTGCGTCCATCGTAGCTTTTTGGCAAGCAGCAGAACGAAAAACGCCGGGATAATGAACACGGCCTGCAATTTAAAGGCAAGGCAGGCGGCCAGCGATATCATTGCGCCGACACCTTTTTCGCTGAGTCCGAGATACAGCGCGAATATGCCGAAAAATGCATATATGCTGTCGCACTGCGCCCAATATGCGCCGTTTGTGACGACCGTCGGAAGATACAGAACGGCAAGAAAAACGCCGAGCTGCTTTGCCTTCGAGCCGGTGTACAGAGACAGAAGCTTTATGCAGCTCCACGCGAGCAAAACGTCAAACAGCACCGACAGCAGCTTTATCAGATACAGCTCCGAGATGCCGAAATACGAAAACGCCGCGAGAAAGTACATATACGGCGGATTATAGTTGCCGGGGAAGAAGGCGAGCGCCTTAAAACCGCCGTTATCGCGGAAAAACTGCGTCCATGGCGCAAGAAAGGTCGTGTAATCATCGCTTTGCACATCAAAATAAAATCCGCGGATGAGCATGGCTGTCGCCGTGAGCACAAGGGCGCACACGAGCAGAGCCTTATCGCGAAAAATTCCCTGCCGGTAAAGCAGCAGCATGGCCACGCCGAAGATCACGGCAAGCGATATGAGGTTAAAAAGCTCCATTTTCACTCCATTTCGTACAAAAAAAGCGGCTGCCAGTTATAGCAGCCGACGAAAAATTCATTTTTCACAAAATATTTCTTGACATAGCTATATATACAATGATAGAATAACTTGCTATGTTATCATGTGGTGAAACGACTGGCACCCCAGTGTTTACAATCACAATATACCATCAACCAAACGTAAATACAACACCGAAGTGAGCGAAATAAACAACTCACCCGGGCGTTCTCGATTACGATTAAGGAGTGTGTACGAATGCCAAAAGACGTTCTCTACGGCAAAACTCTCAGAAAGAGCTTTGCACGGTACGAAGAAATCCAGGACATGCCCAACCTTTTGGAGATTCAGAAGAAGAGCTACAAGTGGTTTCTCGAGACCGGTCTGCGCGAAGTATTTAGAGATACCGACGCCGTGACCGACTATTCCGGCAATCTTGAGCTGAGCTTTGTGGATTATTCCATGGACGAAAAGCCCAAGTATACGGAAGAAGAGTGCAAGGCACGCGATGCAACGTATGCGGCGCCGCTGAAGGTAAGCGTGCGTCTGCGCAATCTCGAAACCGAAGAGATCAAGGAGCAGGAGATCTTCATGGGCGATTTTCCGCTCATGACAGCCGGCGGCACATTTATAATCAACGGCGCCGAGCGTGTTATCGTCTCCCAGATCGTCCGTAGCCCCGGTGTGTACTACGATAAGACCACCGACCGCAGCATGACGAGCATTTACGCGGCGACCGTCATCCCGTATCACGGTGCATGGCTCGAGTACGAGACTGACGCGAACAACACCTTCTATGTCCGTATAGATAAAAACCGCAAGCTTCCCATCACCTGGTTCCTCAAGGCAATGGGCAAGTATGACGAGACAAAGCCCGAAACATGGCTTTCCTGCACTCCCGATCCCATCGTCGGTGCGACCACAAACGAGCGCCTGAAGGAGATCTTCGGCGATGACGAGCGCATAGCTGTCACCGTCGATAAGGACACCACCACCAGCCGTGACGAGTGCCTTATGGAGATCTACCGCAAGCTGCGCCCCGGCGATCCTCCCACTGTCGAAAGCGCCGAGTCCCTGCTCGACGGACTGTTCTTTGACCGCCGCCGCTACGACATTTCCAATGTCGGCCGCTATAAGTTCAACAAGAAGCTGGCTCTGCGCGGCAGAATAAACGGCTTTACGCTGGCAATGCCCGTTGCAGACCCCTCGACCGGCGAGATCATTGCCGACGCAGGCGAGGTCATCTCTCGCGACATGGCCGAGAAGATCGACGCTGCCGGCGTCGTTGAGGTCTGGCTCGATGTTGACGGCAAGACCGTCAAGGTATTCTCCAACGGCATGGTTCCTCTGCAGAGCATGGTCGATATCGACCCCGAGGAGCTCGGCATAAAGGAAAAGGTCCGCGGCATCGTCCTCAAGAGCCTCATGGAGCAGTACTCCGGCGACGCTCTCAAGGAAGCGATCCTTGAAAATATAGATGTACTTATCCCGAAGCACATCGTTGTTGACGATATGTTCGCATCCGTCAACTACCTCAACTGCCTTGCTTACGGCATCGGCGAGAAGGACGATATCGACCATCTCGGCAACCGCCGTGTCCGCTGCGTCGGCGAGCTGCTGCAGAACCAGTTCCGCATCGGCTTCTCCCGTATGGAGCGCGTTATCCGCGAGCGCATGACTCTGCAGGATCTCGACATCGTAACTCCTCAGAGCCTTATAAATATCCGTCCCGTGACCGCGGCGATCAAAGAGTTCTTCGGCTCCAGCCCCCTGTCGCAGTTCATGGATCAGACAAATCCCCTGTCCGAGCTTACTCACAAGCGCCGTATGTCGGCACTCGGCCCCGGCGGCCTGAGCCGTGAGAGAGCCTCCTTCGACGTCCGCGACGTTCACTACAGCCACTATGGCCGCCTGTGCCCCATAGAGACTCCCGAAGGCCCGAACATCGGACTTATATCTTACCTTGCTTCCTACGCAAGAGCAAACGAGTACGGCTTCCTCGTCGCACCTTTCCAGAAGGTCGAGAAGGGCACCTGCCGTGTCACCGATCAGGTCGATTACCTGACGGCCGACATGGAGGATAACTACATCGTCGCTCCTGCGACCGAGCCTCGCGACGAAAACGGCTGCCTTATCAATAAGCGTATAACCTGCCGCCACCGCGACGAGATCGTCGAGGTCGACCGCGAGAGAGTTGACTACATTGATATAAGCCCCCGTATGATGGTATCCATCGCTACCGCGATGATCCCGTTCCTCGAAAACGACGACGCAAACCGCGCACTGATGGGCGCGAACATGCAGCGCCAGGCAGTGCCTCTTATGACAACTCAGGCGCCTATCGTCGCAACCGGCATCGAGCACAAGTGCGCAGTTGACTCCGGTGTTGTCGTTCTCGCGGAAGGCGACGGCGAGGTCGTCCGCGCCGATGCGCAGAACATCTCCATCAAATACGATTCCGGAGATATAAAGAACTATAAGCTCATAAAGTTTGCACGCTCCAACCAGGGTACCTGTGTAAACCAGAGACCCATTGTTTCTCTCGGCGAGCGCGTTCACGAGGGCGACGTCATTGCAGACGGCCCGAGCACCAAGGACGGCGAGATATCCCTCGGCAAGAACATCCTCGTCGGATTCATGACCTGGGAAGGCTACAACTACGAGGACGCTATCCTGCTTAACGAGCGCCTTGTCATGGAAGATGTGTTCACCTCTATCCATGTTGAGGAATACGAGTGCGACGCACGCGATACCAAGCTCGGACCCGAGGAGATCACCCGTGATATCCCCGGTGTGGGTGACGATGCACTCAAGTACCTTGATGAGCGCGGCATAATCACTGTCGGCGCAGAGGTCCGTGCCGGCGATATCCTCGTCGGTAAGGTGACCCCGAAGGGCGAGACAGACCTCACCGCAGAGGAGAGACTGCTCCGTGCCATCTTCGGCGAAAAGGCGAGAGAGGTTCGCGATACCTCGCTCAAGGTTCCCCACGGCGAGAGCGGCATAATCGTTGACGTAAAGGTGTTCACCCGCGAAAACGGCGATGAGATGAGCCCCGGCGTAAATCAGGTCGTGCGCGTATACATCGCTCAGAAGCGTAAGATCTCCGTCGGCGATAAGATGGCCGGCCGCCACGGCAACAAGGGCGTTGTCTCGCGCATACTTCCGCGTGAGGATATGCCTTATCTGCCCGACGGCACTCCGCTTGATATAGTCCTTAACCCCCTGGGCGTTCCTTCCCGTATGAATATCGGTCAGGTCCTCGAGGTTCACCTCGGCTATGCGGCTCAGGCACTCGGCTGGAAGGTCGCAACGCCTATCTTCAACGGCGCGAACGAATCCACCATCCGCGATACCCTGCGTCAGGCCGGCCTGCGCGAGGACGGCAAGAGCGTCCTGTACGACGGCCGCACCGGCGAAAAATTTGATAACGACGTAACCGTCGGCTGGGTCTACTTCCTCAAGCTGCACCACCTGGTCGATGATAAGATCCATGCTCGCAGCACCGGCCCCTACAGCCTCGTTACCCAGCAGCCTCTCGGCGGCAAGGCTCAGTTCGGCGGCCAGCGCTTCGGCGAAATGGAAGTTTGGGCCCTCGAGGCTTACGGTGCGGCGTACACCCTGCAGGAGATACTCACTGTCAAGTCCGACGATGTCACAGGCCGTGTACGTACCTATGAGAGCATCGTAAAGGGCGACAATATTCCGCAGCCCGGCGTACCCGAATCGTTCAAGGTCCTGGTCAAGGAGCTTCAGTCTCTGTGTCTTGATATCCGCGTTCTGGATAAGGACGGCCAGGAGATCGAGCTCAAGGATGATGACGATGACGATTTCGTTCCCAAGATGAAGGACGAGATGTACGATACCATGTCCGATGACGACGATATCGAGGCCGAGGGCTATACGATCGAGGACGTTCCCGAGACCGACGATGATGATTTCGGTTTCATGTCCGATGATGACTACAGTGAGGAGGATGAATAATAATGAGTTTTACACCGTTTGACGCCATAAAAATAGGCATTGCCTCCCCTGAAATGATCCTTTCCTGGTCCTCCGGCGAGGTCACCAAGCCCGAGACCATCAACTACCGCACCCTCAAGCCCGAGCGCGACGGCCTGTTCTGCGAGCGCATCTTCGGACCGACCAAGGACTGGGAGTGCCACTGCGGCAAGTACAAGAAGATCAGCTATAAGGGCAAGATCTGCGACCGCTGCGGCGTTGAAGTCACAAAGAGCAAGGTTCGCCGCGAGCGCATGGGTCACATAGAGCTTGCCGCCCCCGTATCTCATATCTGGTACTTCAAGGGCATACCCAGCCGCATGGGCCTGCTGCTCGACCTCACTCCGAGAGTGCTTGAGAAGGTCCTGTACTTTGCAAACTATATAGTCACAGACCCCGGCTTCACTCCGCTGGAAAAGTGCCAGATACTCACCGAAAAAGAGTATCGCGACATGCGCGAGAAGTACGAGGACGACTTTGATGCCGGCATGGGCGCCGAGGCAATAAAGAAGCTCCTCCAGCAGATCGACTGCGAGCAGCTTTCCGCTCAGCTCAGAGAGGAGCTGGCAAACGCCTCCGGCCAGAAGAAGGCAAAGCTCGTCAAGCGCCTTGAGGTCGTCGAGGCATTCCGCCAGAGCGGCAATAAGCCCGAGTGGATGATAATCGACATTCTGCCTGTCATCCCTCCCGAGATCCGCCCCATGGTCCAGCTCGACGGCGGCCGCTTTGCAACAAGCGACCTCAACGATCTGTACCGCCGCGTCATTAACCGCAATAACCGTCTTAAGAGACTTATCCAGCTCAACGCGCCCGACATCATCGTGCGCAACGAGAAGCGCATGCTTCAGGAAGCCGTTGACGCACTTATCGACAACGGCCGCCGCGGCAGAGCCGTGACCGGTGCAAACTCCCGTGCGCTCAAGTCGCTGTCGGATATGCTCAAGGGCAAGCAGGGCCGTTTCCGTCAGAACCTTCTGGGCAAGCGCGTTGACTACTCCGGCCGTAGCGTTATCGTTGTCGGCCCTGATCTTAAGATCTATCAGTGCGGCGTCCCCAAGGAAATGGCCATTGAGCTGTTCCGTCCCTTCGTTATGAAGAAGCTCGTTGAGGACGGCGTAGCAAACAACATCAAGTCCGCAAAGAAGATGGTCGATAAGCAGCGCACCGAGGTTTGGGACGCGCTCGAGGTCGTCATCAAGGAGCACCCCGTGCTGCTCAACCGCGCACCTACTCTGCACCGTCTGGGCATTCAGGCGTTCGAGCCTATCCTCGTTGAGGGCCGCGCGCTCAAGCTGCATCCTCTGGTATGTACAGCATACAACGCCGACTTCGACGGCGACCAGATGGCTATCCACGTTCCTCTGTCCGCCGAAGCGCAGGCCGAGGCAAGAATACTCATGCTCTCGGCAAACAACCTCCTGCGTCCGCAGGACGGCCACCCCGTAACCGTTCCTACTCAGGATATGATCCTCGGCTCCTACTACCTGACCATGAAGCGCATAGGCAAGGCCGAAAAGGGCGCAGAGCATGTGTTTGTCACCGACCCCGGCGACACCGATCTGCCTGCAAACGAGATCGTTGACGGCGATGACTTCGTCGCGGCCGAGGAAAAGGCAGCCGCAGAGGGCGGCAAGGCTCCGTCTTACAAGCCCCTGCTTATATACCGTGACCCCAACGAGGCTGTCATGGCGTACAGCCAGGGCGAGGTCGGCCTGCACGCTCCTATCCTCGTTCGTGTTACCAAGAGCTTTGACGGCGTTGAGAAGTCCAAGGTCATAGAGAGCACCGTCGGCAGAATAATCTTCAACGAGAAGATCCCCCAGGATCTCGGCTATGTTGACAGAAGCGATCCGGAGCATGCCTTTGACCATGAGATCGGCTTCCAGGTCGGCAAGAAGCAGCTCGGCGATATCATCGACCGCTGCATCAAGATCCACGATTTCACCATTTCCGCCGAGGTGCTTGACGGCATCAAGGCAATGGGCTATAAGTATTCGACCGTGGGCGCTATCACGATCTCCATCGCCGATATGACCGTCCCCGAAGCGAAAAAGACCCTCATCAGCGAAACTGAGAACAAGGTCCTCGCAATCGAGCGTCAGTTCAAGCGCGGCTTCATCACCGATGACGAGCGCTATCGTCTGGTCGTTTCCGAGTGGGAGCAGACCACCAAGGACGTCACCAGCGCACTGCAGAACTGCCTGGATACCTACAACCCTATCTACATGATGGCAAACTCCGGTGCTCGTGGCTCCATGAACCAGATCCGTCAGCTTGCCGGTATGCGCGGCCTTATGGCTAACACCTCCGGTAAGACCATCGAGATCCCGATCAAGGCAAACTTCCGTGAAGGCCTCAGCGTTCTGGAGTACTTCATCTCCTCCCGAGGCGCCCGTAAAGGCCTTGCCGATACCGCACTTCGTACAGCCGACTCCGGTTACCTTACCCGTCGAATGGTCGATGTCTGCCAGGATGTTATCATCCGCGAGCCCGACTGCGGCACGCATGACGGCGTATGGGCAGCTGCCATCTACGACAAGGGCCAGCTCGTCCAGTCCTTCGGCACCAGCATCCACGGCAGATTCCCGGCAGTTCCCGTCTGCGATCCGCAGACCGGCGAGGTGCTGTTTGATACCGATCATATGCTTATGCCTGCGGACGCAGAGATCCTTGAGGCGCACGGCATCGAGCGAGTGCTCATCCGCAGCGTTCTGTCCTGCGAGGCTCGCACCGGCGTATGCGCAAAGTGCTACGGCATCAACCTCGCGATCGGCCAGCCCGTCAGCGCAGGCGAAGCCGTCGGCGTTATCGCGGCTCAGTCCATCGGCGAACCCGGTACTCAGCTTACCATGCGTACCTTCCACACCGGCGGTATCGCAGGCGACGATATCACTCAGGGTCTTCCCCGTGTTGAAGAGCTGTTCGAGGCGCGCAAGCCCAAGAAGATGGCTGTCCTTGCCGAGGTTTCCGGCACCGTTTCCATCGAGGAGACCAAGAAGGGCGCGCTGTTTGCAATAAGCGTCACCAGCGAGGAAGAGGGTGAAACAAAGGTCTACACCGTTCCTCACTCGGCAGGTATTCTTGTCAAGAACGGCGACCATGTCGATAAGGGTCAGGAGCTGACCAGCGGAGCACTCAGCCCGCACGAAGTCCTGCGTATCCGCGGTATCGACGATGATGAGTTCGGTCGTCCCGGTGTGCGTACCTATATCATTCAGGAGGTCCAGAAGGTTTACCGTCAGCAGGGCGTTGATATCAACGATAAGCATATCGAGATCATCGTCCGCCAGATGATGCGCAAGGTCAAGATCGAGGACTCCGGAAGCACCGATCTGCTCTCAGGCTCGACCGTCGATATTGGCGAGCTCAAGGCAGCAAACCGCAAGATCGAAGAGCGCATCGAAGCAGGCGAGGAGGGCCTCAGCAAGGCGACCTACACCCAGCTTCTCATGGGTATCACCAAGGCGTCGCTGGCAACGGAAAGCTTCCTGTCGGCAGCATCCTTCCAGGAGACCACCAAGGTTCTTACCGAGGCAGCTATCAAGGGCAAGGTCGATCACCTTGTCGGCCTGAAGGAAAACGTCATCATCGGCAAGCTTATCCCGGCCGGCACAGGACTTTCCATGTACCGCGACTTCAAGGAGCAGACCGACGATACCGTTACCGACGATCCTGCTCAGTACGTTGACCTGTCCGCACTCGTCGGCAAGACCAACGCACTTTGATAACGTAATAATAACAAAACCACCCGGCTGAAAAAGTCGGGTGGTTATTTTCACGAAAAATGCGGCGTTTATGAAGCGTGCAAAAAGTAACAGACTTTTTTGACACACTGAGTGGCGCATTCGCGCCCCTTTACTTTTTGCCCTGTTGGCGTTATCATATTGTCAGCAACAGTTCAGGAGGAGAGCATGAAAAAAACAGCACTTATAATGATCGACATGCAGAGAGGATTTATCGACCCGTCCTCGCCGATCTGCATAGCCGGGGCTGCCGGAACGGTGCCTGCATGCGCCGAGGCGATACGCTTTTTCCACGAAGCTGAGCTCCCGGTGTTTTACGCCGTGCGGCACTATCGAGCCGACGGCAGTGACGTTGAGAAAGCGCGCGCCAAGGTGTGGGCAGACGGGGGAAAGCCGCTGTCGGAGACCTGCGATGAGAGCATGTCCGATGCGTTTCCCGAGGAATTTGAGGTCCTTGACTGCGACCGGATCATGATAAAGCCGCGCTTCTCGGCGTTTTTCGCAACGAGCCTTGACCTTGTCCTGCGCAGGCTCGGTGTGCAGACGGTCGTACTGGCCGGAACCACAACGCCAAACTGCATCCGCACGACCTGCTACGACGCTCTGTCGCTCGACTATGACGTTGTCGTACTCAGCGACTGCACATCGTCCGTAACGCCGGAGGTACAGCGAGCAAACCTCGAGGACATGCAGCGCATAGGCGCGCAGATAATGACGCTTAACGAAATGAAAAACCAAGGCTAAGTGAAGCCTTGGCTTTTTTATTACTTATTCGTCCTTTGAGATCATTTGCAGTGCATGCTCAAGAACGCCGAGCACCGCGCTCAAATTCTGCTTTGCGCCGCCCTCGTTGCCGGGGAGGTTAAGAATGAGGCTTTTGCCGCGTATTCCGGCGACGCCCCTTGTGAGCATTGCGCGCGGAGTAAGGCTGAGACTGTAATGCAGCATCGCCTGGGGAATGGCCGGTATCTCTCGCGAGATAACGTCACGCGTAGCCTCGGGGGTGATGTCGCGCTTGCCGAAGCCGGTTCCGCCTGTTGAAACTATGAGATCTGCGCCAAGCTCGTATGCGCATTTTATAAACTCGGCAGATATCTCGTGCCGCTCGTCGGGAACAAGCCCTCTGTAGATAACGTGGAAGCCTGCCTCCTCGAGCATCTGAGCGACGGCAGGGCCGCTTTTATCGACCTTTTCGCCTGCCGAGCATCTGTCGCTAACCGTGATAACCGCAGCTTTGTAGTCCATGTGACCCTCCTTATTTCTTGAAGCTGTCTTTAAGCGCGACCGCGCGATTGAATACGAGGTGTTCCGGGGACGAATCCTTGCTGTCAACGCAGAAGTAGCCCATGCGCAGGAACTGGAACTGAGCCGGAGCGGCAGCGCCCTCAAGCATCTTTTCAAGCTTGCAGCCTGTGAGGACCTCGAGCGAGTCGGGGTTGAGGCAGCTTATATAATCCTTGTCCGCAGCGTCCGGATCGGGATCGGAGAACAGATTGCTGTACAGCCTTACCTCGGCGTCGGCGCAGTTGTTTGCATCGACCCAGTGTATCGTTGCGCCCTTGACCTTGCGTCCGTCGGCAGGATCGCCTCCGCGGCTTTCGGGATCGTAGGTCGCGAGGACCTCGGTGACATTGCCGTCGGCGTCTTTCACGCAGCCGGTGCAGGTGATGAGATATGCACCCTTCAGGCGGCACTCGGGGCCGTCCGGATAAAGCCTTTTATACTTGGGAACGGGAACTTCAAGAAAATCCTCGGATTCGATCCACAGATCGCGCGAGAAGGTGACCTTTCTCGTTCCGGCCTCCGGATCGTTGGGGTTATTCTCAACGTCAAGCTCCTCGCTCTGACCCTCGGGATAGTTCGTTATCGTGAGCTTTATCGGGCGAAGGACCGCCATCGCTCGCTGAGCGTGATCGTTCAGATCCTCGCGAAGGCAGTGCTCAAGGAAGGAAAACTCGACTGTACTCGGAACCTTTGCAACGCCGATCCTTTCGCAGAAATTGCGGATCGACTGCGGCGTATAGCCGCGGCGGCGCAGACCGCACAGCGTCGGCATGCGCGGATCGTCCCAGCCGGAGACGAGGCCTTCTTCTACAAGCCTTCTGAGCTTGCGCTTGCTCAGAACGGTGTAGTTTATGCCAAGGCGCGCAAACTCGATCTGGCGCGGCTTTGACGGCACGGAGACATTGTTTATGACCCAGTCGTACAGCGGACGGTGATCTTCATACTCAAGCGAGCACAGCGAGTGGGTTATGCCCTCCAGCGCGTCCTGAATGGGGTGAGCAAAGTCGTACATGGGGAAGATGCACCATTTTGTGCCCTGACGGTGATGCTCGATGTATCTGATGCGGTAGAGCACGGGATCGCGCATGTTGAAGTTGCCGGAGGCAAGGTCGATCTTTGCGCGCAGCGTGTATTTTCCCTCGGGAAATTCGCCGTTTTTCATGCGCTCGAACAGGTCGAGGTTTTCCTCAACGGGTCTGTCTCTGTAAGGGCTTACGGCAGGCTTGCTCGTATCGCCGCGATATTCCTTGAACTGCTCGGGCGTAAGCTCGCAGACGTAAGCAAGACCTTTTTTTATAAGCTCGACGGCGTATTCATAGGTCTTTTCAAAGTAATCCGAGCCATAGAAAAAGCGGTCGCCCCAGTCAAAGCCGAGCCAGTGGATATCCTCCTGAATGGCATCGACATACTCGGTGTCCTCCTTGGCCGGATTCGTGTCGTCCATGCGCAGGTTGCATATGCCGCCGTATTTCTCGGCTGTGCCGAAATCTATGATAAGCGCCTTGCAGTGGCCTATGTGCAGATAACCGTTCGGTTCGGGCGGAAAACGTGTGTGCACCTGCATTCCGGCGAATCTGCCGCCCTCGGCAAGGTCCTCGTCGATAAAGTTTTCAATAAAATTCTTGCTTATCTCTTCCATGTTTGTACTCCTGTTAAAATAGGTAGTAAAATTATAAACGATATTCGGCGCAATTACAATAATAAAACTTAAATTTTGCACTGCTGTTGCATATACGATTGAGAAAAAGCCAAAACTGTGATAATATAATCATAGGTGATAAATATGAGCGAAAAATTTGATATACTCATCATCGGCGCAGGCCCTGCCGGAGTTTCGGCTGCGCTGACGGCCTGCAACCGAGGCAAAATAACGGGCGTTATCTCAAATCCGCCGGAGAGCAGCAAGCTCTGGCTTGCCGAAAGCGTGAGCAATTATCCCGGCATGTCCGGCACAGGCAGCGACATTGTCAAAGCAATGCGCCGCCAGCTTGAAGAAAGCGACGCCGAGGTGATACAAGGCCGCGCGCTGAGCGTTGTGCCGCTGGGCAAAACGATAGGGGTTGCCGTCGGAAGCGAGTTTTACGAGACAAGAGCCGTTATCGTTGCTGCCGGCATAAGCCGCCGCCCGATATGCCCGGGCGAGACCGAGTTTCTCGGCAGGGGAGTGAGCTACTGCGCGACCTGCGACGGCATGCTCTATAAGGGAAAAACGGTTGCCGTTATCGGCGACAGCGAGGAGGCAGAGCACGATGCGCAGTTTCTGAGCGATATCGGCTGCAAGGTGCTGAGCTTTTCCGGCAGGGAGAAGCTTGATATCCGCGGCGGCATGAAGGCCGATACCCTTGTTGCCGACGGAACGGAATACGCCGTCAATTGCGTGTTCATCCTCAAGGACACCCTCACGGCCGAAAGCCTTGTTTCCGGCATTGAATCCGAGCGCGGCATAATCAAAACCGACCGCAGCTGCAAAACCAACATCAAGGGCGTTTTTGCTGCCGGCGACTGCACCGGCGCACCGTATCAGATAGCAAAGGCCGTGGGCGACGGCAACATCGCCGCCCTGTCGGCATGCGAATATATAAACACAGAAAAGGAGATATGAAAAATGTCTATTATGCATCTTACAAAGGATAACTTCGATTCGATCACCTCCTCCGGCCTCGTGCTGGTCGATTTCTGGGCAACATGGTGCGGCCCCTGCCGCATGCAGGCTCCGATACTCGAGGAGTTTGATAAGCAGATGGAGGGGAGAGTCCGGGTCTGCAAGCTCGATGTTGACGAGGTACCGGCCATAGCTCAGCGCTTCGGCGTTATGAGCATCCCGACGCTTATCGCCTTCAAGGACGGCAAGCAGCTCAGCAAGGAAGTCGGCGTTACAAGCTGCGAAGAGCTTATGACAATGTTCGGCTGATAACTTTAAAAAATTGTTGCAATATTTATTGCATTTCAAATTCCGCCCGTATATAATGGAGTATCCGCTGTATACGGGCGGAATTTTTAATTCGGGAGGAAAAAATGTCTGACTATATAATTAGCTGCTGCTCGACGGCAGACCTTACGAAGGAACACTTTGAAGCACGCGATATAAAATATGTCTGCTTCCACTATATGCTCGACGGCGAAGATTACATGGACGATCTCGGCCAAAGCATGCCGTTTGAAGAGTTTTACAAGAAAATGGCCGAAGGCGCCGATACCAAGACAAGCCAGGTAAACGTTGCCGAGTATGTCGACTATTTCACGCCCTTCCTCAAAGAGGGGAAGGACATTCTGCATGTTACGCTCTCCAGCGGCATTTCCGGCACAGTCAACTCCGCGCGCAACGCGGCGGCTATGCTCGCCGAGGAGTACCCCGATCGCAAGATATACATAGTCGATTCTCTCGGAGCATCCTCGGGCTACGGCCTGCTCATGGACGCTCTTGCCGATAAGCGTGACGAGGGCATGAGCATCGACGAGGCGCATGATTGGATCGAGGCAAACAAGCTTCATCTGCACCACTGGTTCTTCTCAACAGACCTCAGCTTCTATGTCAAGGGCGGCAGAATTTCAAAGGCGGCAGGCTTCTTCGGAACGATGCTCAATATATGTCCTCTGCTTAACATGGATAACCTCGGCAGACTTATTCCCAGGGAAAAGATCCGCACGAAGAAAAAGGTCATAAAGACTATCGTTGACCGCATGGAGCAGTGCGCAAACGACGGCCTTGATTATTCCGGCAAGTGCTATATCTCACAGTCCGGCTGCGTTGAGGATGCAAAGGAAGTTGCCGCGCTTGTTGAGGAACGCTTCCCCAAGCTCAACGGCAAGGTCGAGATAAACTATGTCGGCACGACCATCGGCAGCCACACCGGCCCCGGCACCGTTGCGCTGTTCTTCTGGGGCGCTGAGCGCGGCGAATGATGGATAATGAACGGTAAGTTTTCTAAGCTGAAAGATATTCACAGCAGGTTTACATGGCTTGAGCTTCTGCTGCTCACGGGCTGGATATTCCTTATGTGCATATACATATCACCGGGCGCTTTCCGGCACACCGTCGGCTTCATGCTCAGAAATCCGCTTCTTATACTTCTGAACGTCCTGCCGATAGCCGTGCTGCTGCTTGTGATATATTTTGCCTGCATGAACAGCTTTGCCGCCGGAGCCGCCGCGAACCTTGTGTTCGGGCTGCTGTCGTATGCAAACCTGCTCAAGATAGACGGACGCGACGATCCGCTTGTACCGGCGGATATACTCCTGCTGCGTGAGGCGCTTCAGGCCTCCGGCGATTACAGGCTTGATCTTCACCCGGCGGTCATAGCGGTGATCGTTTTATCGACAGCCGTTTTCATAGCCCTCGCGATCGTGCTTGGCAGAACGAGGAAGCGCCCTGCCGTGCCGCGTATAGTCGGCATCGTGCTGAGCATAGCTGTTTTCGCAGGCGCATTCTTCGGCCTTTATCGCGACAGGGAGCTGTATGCCTCGTTCCCGGTGAGCTCGGAATATAACGTGACGTCGATATTCAACGAGCTTGGACTTAACTATTGCTTCTTATATAACTTTAACCTTTATACGGTCGATAAGCCCGACGGATATTCCGAAAAAACCGTAGAAAGCTATATTTCAGAGCAGAAAACCGAAGAGCCTGAGGGCGTAAAGCCGCAGATAATCATGATAATGTGCGAGGCGTTCAATGACGTCACCGATGCCGACGCTTTCACATATTCCGAAGAGGATGATCCCATGCGCGGCTTTCACGAGGTCGCATCAAGTCCGAACAGTATCAGCGGTCACATCGTTGTTCCCAATTTCGGAGCGGGAACCGCGAATACCGAGTTTGACGTGCTCACCGGCATGCAGACAAATCTCATAAGCGCAACATCAAATTCGGCTATGAGATCGTTCCACCACTCTGTTCCGTCAATGGCAACGCTTCTTGGCGACCAAGGATATTCGAGCCTCTATTTCCATCCCGGCAACAGCTGGTTTTACAATCGCGACTCGGCGCTGAGCTTTCTGGGCATTGATGAGCGCGTGTTTGTTGAGGATCTTGAGGATAAATCCAAAATGGAAACATCCTTCCTGAAAAACCTCAAGTCGCTTGTCGCCGAGCGCACGCAAAACGGCGAAAGACTGTTCACCTACGCAACGACCATTCAGAACCATCAGGCGTATACTTATTCCAAGTACGATTTTGAGGTCCCGAAGGTGCAGACCAGTGTTCAGCTGAGCGACTATGCCGAGGAGCTTTTGTCGGTGTATGCCTACGGCGTGAAGTGCTCTTCGGATATGCTGCTTGAGCTGACGGAATATCTCAACAGCCTTGATGACCCGTATGTGCTGGTGTTTTTCGGAGATCACAGGCCGAACCTCGGCGCGGATTATCTTGCGTATAACGAGATCGGCATGGATATTGCCGATGACGTTGTTGCAAACTGCTTGGCTCCCTTTGTCATATGGGCAAACGACGCATATGCGAAAACCTCGGATTTTGCCGAGCACTTTGCGTCGCTGGATATCCCCGAGGACGGATATATAAGCGCAAGCTTCCTCGGCGAAGTTACCCTTGAGCTTGCAGGCTGCGCAAAGAGCGAGCCGTTTTTCAGCTTCCTTTCCGACCTGCGCCGCGAGATCCCCGTTATAAAGACCGGAGTGAACAGCGATGCCGAGCAGCCGATGATAGATAAGCTGCACTGCTGGCAGTACTATCGCATGAGCTGAAAATCCCGGCTTGACTTTTTGGGTAAAAAGTGCATATAATATATTTTACTAAAGGCAATGACGGACAGGAGTAAGCCAAGCATGCTTTTCAGAGAGGGAACGGACGGTGAAAGTTCCTAAGGCGTGCCGCCGAAGGTCGGTCCCGAGCAGCCGTGCCGAAATCCAAGTAGGCCGGACGGGAGCTCCCGTTACAGAGCGATGAGTGCCGCGCATTGCGCGGAATTCAGGTGGTACCGCGTAATACTGCGCCCTGATGAATGTCGGGGCGCAGTTTTTTTATTTGTTAAGGAGGATCAGATATGAAAGAGCTGCCGAAGGTGTATGACCCCGGTACGGTTGAAAAAAGAATATATGAAATGTGGCAGTCGCACGGCTGCTTCAAGGGTGTCATAGACCCCGACAAAAAGCCGTTTTCAATAGTTATGCCGCCCCCCAACGTAACAGGTCAGCTGCACATGGGTCACGCGCTTGACTCGACCCTGCAGGATATACTGACGCGCTATAAGCGCATGCAGGGCTATGCCGCACTTTGGCTTCCCGGCACCGATCACGCCGGCATCGCAACGCAGATAAAGGTCGAAGAGGAGCTTCGTGTTAAGGAGGGCCTTACGCGTTATGACCTCGGCCGCGAGAAGTTTCTTGACCGCGTTTGGGAATGGAAGAACAAATACGGCGACCGCATCGTTGAGCAACAGAAGGTGCTCGGCGCATCCTGCGATTGGGACAGAAGCGCGTTCACGATGGACGAGACCCGCGCAAAGAGCGTGCGCGAAACATTCTGCGAGCTGTACGAAAAGGGACTTATCTATAAGGGCAGCCGCATCATCAATTGGTGTCCCAAGTGCCGTACGGCGCTTTCCGACGCCGAGGTCGAGTATAAGGACATGCCCGGCTCCTTCTGGCACATAAGATACCCCATCGAGGATTCTGACGAGGAGTTCATCATCGCGACTACACGTCCCGAGACCATGCTCGGCGACTCCGGCGTTGCCGTTCACCCCGATGACGAGCGCTATAAGCACCTTGTTGGCAAGAACGCCATCCTGCCGCTGGTCGGAAGAAAGCTCCCCATCGTTGCCGACGAGTATGTTGAGCTTGGCTTCGGCACGGGCGCCGTCAAGATGACGCCATGCCATGACCCCAATGACTATGAGGTCGGCCTCAGACATGATCTCGAGCAGATACTCTGCATCGACGAGGACGCGAAGATAATAAACGGCGGAAAGTATAACGGCATGGATCGCTACGAGGCGCGCAAGGCCATCGTAGCCGACCTCGAGGAGCAGGGCTATCTCGTTAAGGTCGAGCCGTATAATCATAATGTCGGCTGCTGCTACCGCTGCGGCACCGTCGTCGAGCCGCTCACAAGCCCCCAGTGGTTTGTCAAGATGAAGCCTCTGGCCGAGGCGGCGATCGAGGTCGTTAAGGACGGCAGAATAAAATTCGTCCCCGAGCGCTTTACAAAGACCTATATGAACTGGATGGAAAATGTCCACGACTGGTGCATTTCCCGTCAGCTCTGGTGGGGACACAGAATACCGGCATGGTACTGCGACGATTGCGGCAAGATAACCGTGTCTCGCACCGATCCCTGTGAGTGTGAGCACTGCCACAGCAAGAATATCCATCAGGAAGAGGACGTTCTCGATACATGGTTCAGCTCAGCGCTCTGGCCGTTCTCGACCATGGGCTGGCCGGACAAGACCCCTGAGCTTGACTACTGGTATCCGACCTCGGTCATGGTAACGGGCTATGATATCATCTTCTTCTGGGTCGCGCGAATGATCTTCTCCGGCATGGAGCAGATGAAAAAGGAGCCGTTCCACACCGTGTTCATCCACGGCCTTGTACGCGACAGTCAGGGCAGAAAAATGTCCAAGAGCCTCGGCAACGGCATTGATCCTCTGGAGATGGCCGAAAAGTACGGCGCGGACGCGCTGCGCTTTAACCTCATAACCGGCAACAGTCCCGGCAACGACATGCGCTTCTACGTTGAAAAGTGCGAGGCGATGCGCAATTTCTGCAACAAGATCTGGAACGCATCGCGCTTTGTCATGATGAACCTCACCGTTGAGGATAATCATCTGCCCGAGACGCTTGAGACCGAGGATAAGTGGATCCTCTCCAAGCTCAACCGCGTCGTCAAAGAGGTCTGCGATAATATGGACAGTTTTGAGCTGGGTGTTGCGGCAGGCAAGATATACGATTTCATCTGGGATGATTACTGCGACTGGTACATTGAGCTGACAAAGCCGCGCCTGAACGGAGATGACGAAGCGGCAAAGGAGAGCGCCCAGCGCGTGCTTCTGTATGTCCTTGTTGAGATACTTAAGCTCCTGCACCCGTTCATGCCGTTTATCACCGAGGAAATATGGCAGGCGCTGCCGCATGAGGGCGACGCGCTCATGATGCAGTCTTACCCCGAGTACAGCGAAAAGCTCAACTTCCCCGAGGACGAGGCAAACTTCGGCATGGTCATGGATGCCATCAAGGCCGTCCGCGCGCGCAGATCCGAGATGAACGTACCCCCGTCCAGAAAGAGCCACCTTATCATCGTCACCGACAAGGCAAAGGCATTCACCGACGGCGAGAAGTTTATCTGCAAGCTGGCCTATGCCTCCGGCGTTGAGGTCAGAGCGGAGCTTCCCGAGAGCACCGACGGTATGGTGTCCGTCATAACCGATAATGCTCGTATGTTCATGCCCATGGCAGAGCTTGTCGATCTTGAAAAAGAGCGCGCACGCATGGAAAAAGAGCTTGCAAACGCCAAAAAGCAGCTCGACGGGCAGAACGCAAAGCTTGCAAACGAAAACTTCGTTTCCCGCGCGCCGGAAAAGGTCGTTAACACTGAGCGCGAAAAGAAGGCAAAGCTCGAGGCGCTCATCGAAAATCTTGAGGAAAGCCTCAAAAATCTCGGATAAGCCCGACCGTTTTTTGCAAAATCCGCATATATAAACATTTAAACTGATGCTGAGCATAGCTCGGCATCAGTTTTTTATATTTTTATTGCATTGGAGTGAGGAAAAATGAAGATCGCATCGGAATATTCCGACGGCAGGCTAACGGTGTTTTTAGCAGGCGAGTTAGACCATCACGGCGCAAAAACGGCTGTTGACGGCATTGCCGACAGCATTGACAGATATCTTCCGCGCGACCTCGTGCTCGACTTGACGCAGCTTGGCTTCATGGACTCGTCCGGCATTGCGGTCATAGTACGGAGCTATAAGAAAATGCGCAGCGCCGGGGGTCGGATGTACATTGAAAATCCCCAGAAACAGCCGCTTAAAGTGCTCGATGCCTCGGGCATCGACAGAATGATACCGATCGCCGCAAAAAGGGAGGTAACAACATGACGGTGACAAACTACATAAAGCTTGAATTTCCAAGCTTCAGCTCGAACGAGAGCTTTGCACGCGCGGCCGCTGCCGGCTTTGCCGCGCAGCTCGACCCGACACTCGACGAGCTGGGCGATATCAAGACCTCGGTCAGCGAGGCGGTAACAAACTGCATCGTCCACGCGTATCCCGACAGCATAGGGACCATAAGCATGAGACTTCGCATCCTCGACGGGGAAAAGCTCGAGATAGTTATCCGAGATAAAGGGCGCGGCATAGCCGATCTTCAGCAGGCGATGCTGCCGATGTACACCACCGGCGGCGAGGAGCGCAGTGGTATGGGCTTTACCATTATGGAAAGCTTTATGGACAAGCTGAAGGTCAAAAGCTCTCCGGGCAAGGGCACTACGGTAACGATGCTGAGAACTATCCGCCAGCGCAGAGGATTTCGATGACCGAGTGTATGCTCAACGATCTGTGCCTTGCGAAGAAGGGGGACAAGGCGGCATCCGAGCGGCTCGTTGAGGAAAACTCTGGACTTATCTGGAGCGTTGCGCGGCGCTTTTTCGGCCGCGGCGTTGAGCCGGACGATCTGTATCAGCTCGGCTGCCTCGGCTTCCTTAAAGCCGTTGCGGGCTTCGATCCCGGGTTCGGAACGCAGTTTTCGACCTATGCCGTGCCGAAGATAGCAGGCGAGATACGCAGGTTTCTGCGTGATGACGGAACAGTGAAGGTCAGCCGGGGGATCAAAGAGCGTGCGCTTCATATAAAAAACGCGCGGTGCGCGCTTGAGCAGCGCCTCGGCCGTGTGCCGCTGATCTCTGAACTTGCGGCCGAAACCGGGCTGACACCCGAGGACATCGCTTTTGCAGAAACGGCAGCAAATCCGGCCGAAAGCCTGCAGCGCGAGACGGGCGAAGACGGCTTCACGCTTGAGCACGTTCTGTGCGACACCGAGGGCGAGGAGCGCATGATCGAGCATGTAGCGCTGCGCTGCGCCATTGAGGAGCTTCCCGAGAAGGAGCGGAAGACCCTGTATCTGCGCTATTATCACGGCTTTACTCAGGAAAAAACGGCCAAGGTGCTGGGAGTGTCGCAGGTCCAGATATCGCGCCTTGAGCGCAAAGCGATAGCACAGCTTCGCGAAATGCTGTCGTGACTGAATGCTTACACGCAATTTGAGCGTGTGAGCATTTTTCTTTGCTTTGAAATAATGCATTCTGCCAAAAACTTATTAAGAATTTATTAAATAATGTAAGAACACTTGAAAAACGCAAAGACTGCGTTAAAATATCATGGTGTTTTGTTGGAGTTTTATTGGAGCTTTGCAGAATGTGAGGTGTTTGTATGGAAAAAAGAAAGAGAAGCCTTGCGATCGATATTCTTAACGGCCCAATGTGGGATAAAATACTGCGTTATGCGCTGCCTGTTGCCGCCACCGGCATACTCGGGCAGCTGTTTAATGCCTCGGATATAGCCATTGTCGGCAATTTTGCCGAGGGCGATACGGTCGCGGCGGTCGCAGCCGTCGGCGCAAACGGACCGGTCATCGGCCTGCTGCTTAATATCTTCATCGGCATCGCTCTGGGCGCAAACGTCGTCATAGCAAATGCCATCGGCAGAGGAGATAAGGAAACGGTATCGCGCGCCGTACATACATCGATTGTAGCCGCCGTATTGGGCGGCATTATTGTCGGCCTGCTCGGGCAGCTTGTCGCCGAGCCGGTGCTGTCAATGCTTCAGGTGCCGGAGGATGTTTTTCCCCTTGCGCTTAAATATATGCGCATTTATCTTCTCGGCCTGCCGGTAATTTTCCTTTATAACTTTGAAGCGGCCATATTCCGCAGCGCAGGCGATACGAAAACGCCGCTTGTGGCGCTTGCCCTGTCCGGCGTTCTGAATGTAATACTCAATCTGTTCTTCGTCGTTGTTTTGAACAAAACGGTTGACGGCGTTGCGATAGCGACGGTGCTTGCAAATGTCGTGAGCTCCGTTGTTCTTCTGCGCAGGCTTTTAAGAAGCGAGCTTTTTATCCATGTTGAGTTTAAGGATCTGCGCATCGACTGGAAAATACTCTGGCGCATACTCAAGATCGGCGTTCCGGCAGGAATACAGGGAGCTGTGTTCTCGCTTTCAAATATCGTAGTCCAGTCTGCGATAAACAGCCTCGGCAAGGTGACGATGGCGGCGTCCTCGGCTGCGTTCAATGTTGAGATCATGGCGTATTATATCCTCAACTCCTTCGGACAGGCCTGCACTACCTTCGTCGGCCAGAACTACGGCGCCGGTCAGATAGACCGCTGCCGCAAGGCGCTCAAGCTCTGCCTTATAGAAAGCGTTATAGCAACCGCCTGTGCAGTCGCAATAGCTCTTGCCTCCGGTAAATACCTTATCGCGCTGTTCAATAACGATCCTGAGGTCATTCGCCTCGGCATGGTAAGATTGAAATTCATTTTTATGTCTTATATTTTTTCAACGATATATGACTGTATGTCCGGCTACATGCGCGGCTTCGGCATTTCGCTGACTCCTGCGCTGCTTACGATATTCGGCGTGTGCGGAACGAGAATAATATGGATTTACATGGTGTTCCCCATGTCGCAGACCTTTGAAACGATCATGCAGGTGTATCCCATTAGCCTTGCGATAAACATGGTTCTCATTTTCTGCGCGCTTATTATAACGCGTCCGTCAAAGCGCTATGACCATGTGGTTCTTGACTCTTGAAAGAGCCGGTCGAACGTGGTAAAATAACACGCTATGAATAATGATTTTAACAAAAGATATCTCGAAGCGAGAAGAAAAGTAATAGAGACCGATTTTGCCGGGCTTAATCCCATGCAGAGAAAGGCTGTCATGGCGACTGAGGGCGCGCTGCTCATCCTTGCGGGCGCAGGCAGCGGCAAAACGACGGTGCTCATAAACAGAATTGCAAATCTCATGCGTTACGGCAAAGCCGGCGACAGCGAGGAGATACCCGAAAATGCAGGCATTGAGGATATCGACGCAATGGCGCGGCTTGACGATGAGGCAAGGCGCACCGCGGCCTTTGAGCCTGTCGAGCCGTGGCGCATCCTCGCAATAACGTTTACGAATAAGGCCGCCGACGAGCTGAAAACAAGGCTTTCAAAAATGCTCGGCGAGGCCGGAGCCGATGTGTGGGCGTCCACCTTCCACTCGGCCTGCGTGCGCATACTGCGCCGCGACGCAGACCGCCTGGGCTTTACGTCGAGCTTCACTATCTATGACAGCTCCGACAGTCAGAGCCTTATAAAGCACATTCTGCGCGATTTTGACCTTGACGATAAAAAATATCCGCCGCGCATGCTCCTTTCGGAGATAAGCCGCGCCAAGGACGATTGCTGCTCGCCCGAGCAGTACTATGCCCGAGCCAAGGCGACCGGCGACGCGCGCAGAGTAAAGATAGCGGAGATCTATGCCGAATACTCTCGCCGCGCGTTCGCAGCCGGCGCAATGGATTTCGACGATCTTATTTACTACACCGTGAAGCTTCTCAATGAAAACGAGGATGTGTGCCAATATTGGCAGAAGCGGTTTAAGTACATACTCATCGACGAATATCAGGATACAAATAAGCTCCAGTACATGCTTGCATCCAAGCTTGCAGAGGGCTGGGGCAATATATGCGTCGTCGGCGATGATGACCAGAGCATTTACAAGTTCCGCGGCGCAACGATCGAGAACATACTTTCGTTCGAGGACGAATATAAGGGCTGCCGCGTCATCCGCCTTGAGCAGAACTACCGCAGCACGGGACATATCCTCGGCGCGGCAAACGCCGTTATCAAAAACAACCTCGGCCGTAAGGGCAAGGAGCTGTGGACAAAGGGTGACATGGGCGAAAAGCCCGAGCTTTATGTTGCCGATAACGAGCACGATGAGGCGCGCTTTGTTGCGTCCCAGATCCTCGGACTGTACGGCAAAGGCGCATCCTGGGGCGATAACGCGGTGCTTTACCGCATGAACGCGCAGTCGCACCAGATAGAGCAGGCGTTCAAGCGCAACGGCATTCCGTATAAAATTTTCGGCGGCACGGGCTTCTTTGACCGCGCCGAGATAAAGGACATGCTTGCATATCTGTGCGTCATAGCCTCGCCGGATGACGATCTGCGCCTTGGCAGGATAATAAACAATCCGCCGCGCGGCATCGGAGCGAAAAGCATCGAAACCGCCGCCGCCATAGCGCATGAAAATAACTGCTCGCTGTTTTCCGTCATAAGCAAGGCAGACCTCTATCCCGACCTCAGCCGCGCTGCACCGCGAATGCTGCTGTTTGCCGGGATGATAAACGAGCTTATGGCTCAGAAAGACGAGCTTGCGCCGGACCTTCTGTATGACCAGCTCGTCGAGCGCACCGGCTATCTGCGTATGCTGGAAGAAAAGCACACCGTTGAGGACGATGCGCGCGCTCAGAACATAAAAGAACTTAAATCGAGCATCATTAACTATAAAGGTGAGACGGATAATCCCACTCTCGAGGGCTACCTTGCCGACGTTGCCCTGTATACAGATATGGACAACTACGATGACAGCGCCGACTGCGTAGTTATGATGACCATGCATTCGGCAAAGGGACTGGAATTCCCGAACGTCTTTGTCGTCGGCTGTGAGGAGGGCATTTTCCCCGGCATAAAGGCCATCGGCGAAGCTGATGAGATGGAGGAAGAGCGCAGACTTTGCTATGTTGCGATAACGCGCGCAAAAAAGCGCCTGTTCCTGTCCTGCGCGCGGCAGAGAATGCTCTTTGGCCGCACGACGGCAAACCGCGTTTCTCGCTTTATCGACGAGATACCCGAGGAACATCTTGAAAAGCGCAACATTCCCAGAGGCTACGGATATTCTGAAAAATCGCAGGTGCAAAAGGAGTTTGCTTTCCGCGCTCCGTCGCAGCAAGGCTTCAAAAAGCCTGTTGCGCCGCCGTCCGCGCCAAAGCCAAAGGCGGCCGAAAAGCCGCAGTTTTCCGTCGGCGACAGGGTGCGACATAGGGCCTTTGGTGATGGCAAGCTCGTGAAAATGACCCCGATGGGCAACGACTATCTGATAGAGATCGAATTTGACAGCGGCACGGTTAAAAAGCTTATGCTCCGCGCTGCCGCATTGCATATGGTGAAAATATAAATAATGAAAAACCAGAACAAAGCAGCTATCGGGCGCATCTGCCTCATATGCACGACACTTATATGGGGCAGCTCATTTGTTATCTTAAAGACTGCGCTTGACAGCATCACGCCGATGTGGGTGCTTGCTATCCGCTTCGGCGGCGCAGCAATAATGATGTTTATCGCCTGCCTGCCGCGCATAAAAAAGATAGATAAGCAGTACATCAAGGGCGGAGCTTTAATGGGCATATGCCTTGCCTCGGCATATATTGTCCAGACCTACGGCCTTGTGTATACGACTCCGGGAAAAAACGCCTTTTTGACCGCAACATATTGCATACTTGTTCCGTTCCTTTATTGGGCGATAGCGCATAAAAAGCCGGACAGATATAATGTGATCGCAGCCTTTGTGTGCCTTGTCGGCATGGGCTTTGTGTGCCTTAACGATGACCTGAGCGTTAACATCGGCGATATCCTCACGATCTGCTGCGGCCTGTTTTACGGCCTGCATATTATCGTAACGGCGCGCTCTGTCGAAGATCGCGATCCGCTTATTTTGACGATGCTCCAGTTCGCGACGGGCGCTGTTATCTGCTTTATCGGAGCTGCGATTTTCGAGCCTGCACCGCATGATCTGTCATCGGGAACATGGCTGAGCATTGCCTATATGACCTTTATCTGCACGGGACTGTGCTTTTTCCTTCAGACCATCGGCCAGAAGTACACGCCGCCGGCGCAGGCCGCCGTTATACTGACGCTTGAGTCCGTGTTCGGAACGGCAATATCCGTCATCCTCGGCGAAGAGGTGCTCACATTCAATATCGCTCTCGGCTTCTGCCTGATATTTATTGCAATAATCACGAGTGAAACAAAGCTCAAATTCCTTCAAAAGCCGCACTCGTGACAAAAATTAATAACATTTTTAAAGCGCAGGCTCAGATGAGCTTGCGCTTTTTGCCGTTTTGATGCAATATTAAATTATCCTGCACACGGTAGGTGATGATCATGATAAAAATTCTCATTGTTGAAGACGAAAAACCGATATCCGACCTTATCAGGCTGAGCCTCGGCAAATCGGGCTATGACTGCGACTGTGCCTTTGACGGCATGAGCGCGGCTGATATGCTCGACGAAAATATTTACGACCTTGTGCTGCTTGATATCATGCTGCCCGAGGTCGACGGCTTTGAGCTTTTGGAGTATATAAAGCCGCTGTGCATACCGGTCATATTCATAACGGCCAAGGGCTCTGTTAACGACCGTGTGCGCGGACTGCGCATGGGTGCGGAGGACTATATCGTAAAGCCGTTTGAGGTGCTTGAGCTTCAGGCGCGCGTTGATGTTGTCCTTCGCCGGTATAACAAAACAGAAAGCGTTATCAGCATCGGAGACCTTACGATAGATACCGACGCAATGCAGGTGATCCGCTCGGGCGAAGCAGTGCCGCTCACGCGCAAGGAGTATGATCTTCTGCTGCTTTTTGCGCGCAATCCCGGCACGGCGATGTATCGCGAGACCATATACGAGCGAGTGTGGGGCGGAGACTATATATGCGGATCAAAAACAGTTGATATCCACGTTCAGCGTATGCGCAAAAAAGTCGGCTGGGAGCACAAGCTTGTGGCCGTAAACAAGGTCGGCTACCGTCTGGAGGTTTAGAATGAAATTTCGGCTCAAGATCATGCTGTGCATGATATGGCTGCTGTCGCTTGCCTTCGGCATCGGCGGAAGCGTTATGATATGGGGCTCGTTCAGCTCGGCTCTTGCGCAGGAAAAGCAGACCGCCGAGGACTCGTATCGCTTCCTTGTGCGTACGATCGAGATGGTAAACAGCATAAACACGCTGCCCAACACCTCGGATATTGCCGGAGTTTTAAAGCAGATGGACAGTATGGGCATAACAAACTTTTCGGCGATAAGACTTCTATCCGGCGGCGTGACTGAATACACGTCGGGAAACACCGAGCTTTCGTCGGACTATACCGAAAGCGGCATCGTGATCGAAACGGCGCCGGACGGCGCGCGCTATTATAAGCTCAGCGGCACCGTCGGCACCGAGGCTGACACGCTTGCGTTCATCGCCTTTTACGACATTTCATCGGTTTTTGCTATGCGCGACGGGCAGTTTAAAACGTATGCCGCTGTGTTTGCGGTGACCATTGCCGTGTGCGCCGTGCTGTCGTATTTCATCTCGCTGTGGCTGACAAAGCCGTTGGATAAGCTCACAAAGGCGACAAAAAAGCTCGCCGAGGGCGAGCTGTCGTACAGAGCCGATATCCGCACCGGCGATGAGATAGGCCAGCTGTCGGAAAGCTTTGACACTATGGCACAGAAGCTTGAGGAGAATGTCGAACAGCTTCAGGACGCAATGCACCGCCAGGAGGAGTTTATGGGCAGCTTTGCGCACGAGATGAAAACGCCCATGACCTCGATAATCGGATACGCAGACCTCATGCGCACGCAGACACTCAACCCAGAGGAGCAGACGGCTGCCGTAAACTATATTTTTTCCGAGGGCAAGCGGCTCGAGAGCCTGTCGCTCAAGCTTCTGGATATAATCGTTTTGAAAAACACCGAGATCGAGCTTAAAAGCGCTTCACCCGCTCAGCTCATTTCGCAGACGGCCGATTATCTGCGGCCGGTGTATGCAAAGAACGATATCGGCATCGAGTGCAGCGGCGACGAGGGAGAGTGTCTGCTTGAGCCGGAGCTTGTCAAATCACTGCTGATGAATCTTATTGACAACGCCCGTAAGGCGCTCGGCCACGGCGGACTTATCCGCATATCATCGCAGCTGACAGGCACGGGCTGCATCATCCGCGTGCGCGATAACGGCCCCGGTATACCGCCAGAAGCCATAGCGCACCTGACAGAGGCCTTTTACAGGGTCGATAAGTCGCGCTCGCGTGCTCAGGGCGGAGCGGGGCTGGGGCTTGCGCTTTGCAGCGATATTGCCCGGCTCCACAACGGAAGCATTGAGTTTGAAAGCAGCAGGGAGACCGGAACATGCGTGACGGTGCACTTAAACGGAGGTGCAAAATGAGGAAAAATGCAGCCGTGGCGGCTCTTTTATTGCTTGCCGTGTGCATAGGACTCGGGATTCCGCTCGGTGCATCGGCCGTTCAGGACAGGGCGATTTTGAATAAAAGCGAGAGTATTCCCGATGCCGATGCAACTTTGGGGCTGAACACTCGCGGCAGCGTGAGCCTTGCGCAGAAGTATTGGCTCATGAGCACTCAGCGGCTCAGCGTTACGGAGCTTTCGGATGGCAGGTACATGACATCTGAGCAGGCCGGCGAAAAGGCGCTCGAATATATTGAAATTTTGAATAAATACGATGTAAACCGCGTCGGAACGATGAATGACGGCGAGTACTATATTGCCTATCAGACGCCGCAGCTTATGATGTCCGAAGCTAACAGCCGCGCTCCGTCGCTGATTGCATGGAGCGTTTGCGTAAGTGACAGGGCAGGGAGCATGAATTTCCTAATAGACGACGAAACGGGGGCGCTGCTGTCGCTTTTGTATATTGACCGCGACCGCACGGGCTGGGAGACAGGTACAAAAACGGAGATCGATGCGAACAAGCTGTCGGACATCGTGAGTCAATTTGCGCAAATGTACGGTGCCGAAGTACTCGAAATTTGGGAGAACACAAATGACAACGAGTCAAACTTCAACGAATTCGGCATAGATCTGATGTTTCCCGGAGGACTGGATACTACGGCGTTTGCAGAAAACTCCGAGGCTGAGCAGAATGCGGTCAACTCGCTTACGCTGCGCGTAAACAGCATGGCGTACACATTCAACGACGGAGGAATATTATGAAGAAAAGAAAGAGCCGCGCGCTGACGGCGATTGCCGTCTTAGTCGTTCTTGCCGCAATTGCTGCGGCGGCAATGAAGATAGGCCTGTTCGAGCGAAAAAACACCGTGCGCGATGAACCTGTGCCGGATTGGGTGGATGTTCAGCTCATTGATATTGACGGAGCCTCGCGCCGCGGCGTGAAGCTTGAAGAGATAAACGACATCGTTGTCCACTATGTCGGAAATCCCGGCACTACCGCGCAGCAGAACCGGAACTATTTCAATAACCCCGACAGCGAGGTCAGCTCGCATTTTGTTATAGGGCTCGACGGCGAGGTGATACAGTGCGTCCCGCTCGACGAGAAATCATCGGCAACGAGCGAGCGCAACCGCGATACGATATCCATAGAGGTCTGCCACCCGGACGAGAGCGGCAAATTTAACGATTCAACATATCGGTCGCTTGTCAGACTGACGGCGTGGCTGTGCGATACATACGGATTGTCCGCAGAGCATGTGATACGCCATTATGACACCTGCGGCAAGGAATGCCCACTGTACTTTGTCCGTCACGAGGATGCATGGGAGCAGTTCAAAGCCGACGTTGATTCGGCAATGTGATAAGGAAAAGCCACGCAGAATTTCTGCGTGGCTTCAGCGTGTCAAAAAAGTCTTTGACTTTTTTGCACGCTTCAAAAACGCCACATTTTTTGTGAAAACAGGTTTTCACGAAAAATCTCGCTACGCTCGTCAAAAAGCCTGATAAATCAGGCGTTTTTGATGGCTATTAATCCAATTTCGAGTGGGGCCTTTGCCCCCTCGAGCTCCCCTGCTGCTCTATTATCTTTCTTTTGCAGCATAGTTTTTCGACAGCCTGAAGCCACGCAGAATTTCTGCGTGGCTTCAGTCTGTCGAGAAACCCGGCTGCGGAAACCGGGTTTCTAGTGCATTTAACGGGGGGAACTGGAAAAACCAAGGGATAAAACACTCCTTCCATTTCCAAGTGGCCAGTTTTTTCAGATTCATGGCAGCAAACTTAAGCTTCACCCAGTTCGTCACCTGGGCCAAGCCTCTGTACTGCGTATAACGCATAGCGTGTTTTTCTTTGGCATCTGCAAAGACGCGTTCAATCGTCTCTTTACGCCGCCGGTAAAGGCTCTGGTACTTCGGTGTATAGCGTGCGTCATCTGCCAGCTCTTCGTAATCC
>CECA01049476.1_pt1 | contig 128897 bp, 97 predicted proteins | sample 557351 | NCBI WGS metagenome assembly CECA01 (sample SAMEA3182051, study PRJEB8094) | gut metagenome | biome: human; feature: gut; material: Stool; isolation source: human stools | place: Canada | collected 2012-03-07 | reverse complement strand
GGGTTCCTCACCTTTGGAAGGGTCGCACGTTCTATACAAACACATTATCTGGATATAATCAATTTCTTTGAAAGGAGGGCAACCAATGCCGCAGCAGAGTCATTCAATGCTAAAATCAAAGCATTTAGAGCACAGTTCAGAGGAGTAAGAGATAGAGCTTTTTTCTTATATAGACTTGCTAAATTATATGCTTAAATATAAAATCCCTCAGATTGTTACGTTGACCCGTTTTTACGTTGACCCCTATGAATCCCTCAGGTTTTTACGTTGACCCCCAAGTTTTCAGACTGACCCGAAGTTTCTGTGCAAAAAAAAACAAAAATCCTCTACAAATACCTTGTAGAGGACCTCTGTGATCGCGACAGGATTCAAACCTGTAACCGGCTGATCCGTAGTCAGCTACTCTATTCAGTTGAGCTACGCGACCTTTATTATTAACAATTTGTGACCGCGACAGGATTCAAACCTGTAACCGGCTGATCCGTAGTCAGCTACTCTATTCAGTTGAGCTACGCGACCTTTATTATTAACAATTTGTGACCGCGACAGGATTCAAACCTGTAACCGGCTGATCCGTAGTCAGCTACTCTATTCAGTTGAGCTACGCGGCCTTGTTTGTTTTACGGGTGCAAAGATACGTACTTTTTTTGAATTAGCAAGAGATACGAAAACTTTTTTTGAAAAAAATTACTCGATAAACCGATAATTAAACAGCTGCCAGCCGAGTGTCAACCCCACATTCCACTCCTTTTTTGGTGAGCTATAATGATTTACATATGCAGATATTGCTCCAAAGGGCAATTGGCATATTACAGAAATTTCTCCTATATATTCAAAGCGCGAAAACGCTTTTCCATAATAAGCTTTGTTCAATGCATTCTTTTTAATAGGAAATATCGGTACGAAACCATAAAATTCAGAACGGAATTGGAACATATCATTGAAAACAAAAATAGGCTTGATACCCGCTGCCAAGAATTGGTTGGCCCGGAATGCTTCATTATACATCAGCTTACTATGAGGAGTAGGAGAAAAATCTGCCGCCTGCAACATGGTTGCCGTATAATTCTCCGAAAAGTTCTTCGATGAATACAACATCTCTGCCATCCATCCCAAAGTAAATTTGGGACTCATAGTATGATAGGCATATTTCATATAAGAAATTTGCAGCCAAGATTGCCTTTCTTTAGTCGTAACACTCGTTTCCGTCGGATTTCCCGGTATAAATTTCTCCTTTCCGCTAAAGACCTGTGCCACCAGTTTTTCAAAATACCCTTTAGTGGCATACTGTCGTGCATTCAGCGTACTCCCATAAAAGCCGATAGCCCCTCCCAAAAGGTTGTAGGTACTCCTATCCGAACGGTCCTTGTCAAAATTAATCACGCTGGACTGAAAGTAATTGTCTTGAAGTTTCCCATATCCGATGCTTATTTCCGCCCGTTTATTGGCCAAAAAAGGCAAGGCTACCATCAGCTTGACAAAACGTTCATCTTTAGAGTTAAAAGAGGGCTTATCATTCTTAGAAAAGAGTTTGTCCTTTTTATAATAATCGAACGTACTTAAAGAAGCAATAAGGCGGTAGGAGGTTGGAATACGGGTAGGAAGGTCTATCTTGGCCATAAGCTGCGCATTATTATATACCTTGCCAATCTGGCCGTCAAGGGTTATTTCTTTGGAATAATAATTCAAGTCCTGATAACCCAACCCCAAATAAATCTGATTAGAGCTGGTTGTCGATACACTTCCACCCATCCTTACAGAAAAATTATCTTCCATTTTCACTTTCAGATGCAGCGAATACAAGTCATTTTCAGAATCATATACAGCATGAGGTATAATCTCCGATATCATATTATCAGACAGCAAACGGAAATATCCACGTTTCAAATCTTCATATGTAAACACCTCATGGTCTTCGTCATGAAATTCTTTTTTGATATACGCCTGCTGTTGTGGATTGGCGCCCTCTATATAGATGTCCCTAAAGCGGAATTGAGGCAAATTACTGCGGTAGACCAACCGCCTTAAACGAACATTTTCCGCACTTACCCTCCGATGAATACGGCCTTTTATAGAATCCATTAAACTGATAGTCCGGTTATAGCCGATATCGTGCAACTCCTGCAAACGGTTAAAGTCCAAAAGGCTTACATCATCATACTTGAATGTCATAATAATGCCTAAAGAATCCGGAAGAGTATAATCCGTCTTCTGCATAATCATATTTTCAAGCTGGCTCATCAAATCATTCTCTTTCGGCTTACCGGGGTTGGCGGCTACCACGCTACCTATGATGACTTCCGGTTTAAAGTCCTCACGCATAATATCTGTGGGGAAATTATTATAAATTCCACCGTCATAAGCTAAAACGCTATCAATCTCTATCGGTTTGAAAACAAACGGAAAACTCATGGAAGCGCGTACCGCATCTCCCAAATCTCCTCTACGCATAATCAACGGTTTCTTGTTATATACATCGGAGGCAATACACCGGAAAGGCACAAACAAGCGGTTAAAATCGCCGCTGCATGCAGCCGTAGCCCGTGCAAATAGCTCCACAAAGACCAGATTCATCTGAATGGGATTTACCATGCTTGTAGGAAGTATCTGAGGCTTGATATGCAGCGAGTCCTTAAAGGAGAAACGGATATTGAAAAACTCCGGGGTCGGCCGGTTCTGTTTGAAATAATATCCGTATTCGGGTTCTACCTGTCCTGAATACCAGCGTTTGAAGTCTTCGGAACGCAATAAAGCCTCCATATCATCGGGAGAATACCCCATAGCATAGAGTGAACCTATGATAGCTCCCATAGAAGTACCTGTAATGTAGTCGATAGGAATATTGTTTTCCTCCAAAGCGCGAATGATACCGATATGGGTCATGCCTTTCGCACCTCCGCCACTCAAAACAAGTCCTACTTTCTGAGCTTGCACAAACGGCAGAAGCAATAAACAGGCTGACAAAAACAAAAAAAATCTTTTCATGAATACGGTTTCGAGTGAAATATACTAATTTATTCAATGCTCAAATATAGACAATTGTTTCCAAAAACCTCGTATCCAACGAAAAAAAACAGACCTATTACGAAAAAACAGACAAAAAAAGGGCATTACAACTCATATTAGCTGCAATGCCCTGTTATAATAGAAATCTAAAGGGGCTTATTTAATCAAATCGATGCTTCTCTTTACAAAATTATTCAAAGCTTCACCTTTCAACATGCCATTTTGGAGCAATGCCAAATCAATAAGTTGACGGACAACCTTATTCTGAGCGGCATAGTCGGCAAACAATCCATTTTTCCGGTTTTTCAAATCTTCCCACTTCTTATCCAAATCATTTACCTCATTCTTTTCGGCTGTAGGGATGTCCTCATCTTTCTTGCCCTCCTGCTTCTTTTTCAATTCATTACGACGAGTATTTACATCGTCCATTTCTTTTTGAATCGGAGCAACGGCAGCTGTACATTCCTTGTCTTCATCAGCCAGAATCTCTTTTACCAGCTTATGGTCGGCATTCAATACCAGGTTGAACATGTCCGGCATTTCGCCATAGAAACTCATTCCTGCCTGGATATTAGCCATTTCTTTCATACGACGCATGTACTCGCTTTGAGTAATCATGACCGGTGAAGCATTTTCACCCAAGGCTTGAGCCATTACATTGAACTCTGTCTTTTCTATCTGCGGCAACTGGCTCTTGAAGATAACAGAGAGAACCTCCTGTTTATCGGCTTCCAAGACATCTTTCGCCTTGTCTTCCTTCACTATCAGATTGTCAACAACATCACTGTCTACACGGGTGAAACGCACTTTCTCGAACTTTTGCTCCAGCATGCTTACCATGGCAACATCAAGCTGGCCGCCCATCAACAGCACATTATATCCCTTATTCTTGGCAGCCTCGATATAGCTGTATTGCTCATCTTTGTTGTTGGCATACAGATAAATCAGATTGCCATCCTTATCCGTCTGGCTATCCTTTATCAAGGTCTTATACTCTTCGAAGGTATAATACTTGTCGTCCGTATCGGAAAGAAGGGCGAAATCCTTTGCTCTATCATAGAAATCCTCTTGTGTGAGCATTCCGTAGTTGATGAAGATTTTCAAATCGTTCCACTTCTCTTCAAATTGCTTACGGTCGTTCTTGAATATGGATTGCAAGCGGTCGGATACTTTTTTCGTAATATATGTAGAGATTTTCTTCACATTGGAGTCACTCTGCAAATAGGAACGGGATACGTTCAGCGGAATATCCGGCGAATCGAGTACACCGTGCAGCAATGTCAGAAAGTCCGGAACAATACCCTCTACAGAGTCCGTTACATAGACCTGATTGCAATAAAGCTGGATTTTGTTCTTGTTCAATTCTATATTGCTCTTTACCTTCGGGAAGTACAGAATACCAGTAAGATGGAACGGATAATCCACATTCAGATGTATCCAGAACAAGGGTTCATCGGACATCGGATAGAGGTCGCGATAGAACTTCTTGTAATCCTCGTCTTTTAATTCGCTGGGCTTCAGCGTCCACAACGGATTAGCGTTGTTGATGATGTTATCTTCGGATGTTTCAACCTGCTTGCCGTCTTTCCACTCTTTTTTCTTGCCGAATGCAACGGGAATAGGAAGGAAGCTGCAATACTTCTTCAAAAGAGAAGAGATGCGCGCTTCTTCAAGGAATTCCTTGCAATCGTCGTCTATATAAAGAACGATATCCGTGCCGCGTTCTGCCTTGTCCGTATCTTCGATGGTAAACTCCGGACTACCGTCGCAAGTCCATTTCACGGCTTTAGCACCATCCTGATAGGATTTGGTGATGATTTCGACCTTCTTGGCAACCATAAAAGCCGAGTAAAAGCCAAGTCCGAAATGACCGATAATGGCATTGGCATCATTCTTATATTTCTCCAGGAAGTCGTTGGCTCCCGAGAATGCAATCTGATTGATGTATTTATCTATTTCTTCTGCCGTCAGGCCGATACCACGATCGGATACGGTAATCGTATCCTTGCCTAAAGACACATGCACGGTCAAATCACCGAGTTCACCCTTAAACTCACCGATAGAAGCCAGTGTTTTAAGTTTCTGGGTAGCATCGACAGCATTAGAGACTAACTCACGAAGGAAGATTTCATGGTCACTGTACAAAAACTTTTTGATAACGGGGAAGATATTCTCTGTAGTTACCCCAATATTTCCTTTTTGCATACTAAGTTTATATTTTTAGATTTGTATTTTTATTGTTTTGGCAAACTGAACACAAAAAAAATGCCAGTCCCGAAGAACTGACATTTTGACTGTTTTATTATAAAGGCTTGTTAAGCTTTGGTTATACTCAACTCGTCTTTTTCCTTATCGACAGAAACATTAACCGTATCACCGGGCTGTAATCCGGCAGACACAATCAGCTCCGAAAGTCCGTCTTCCAGATAATTCTGAATGGCACGCTTCAACGGACGGGCGCCAAACTGCACATCGTAGCCTTTGGCAGCAAGGAATCTCTTGGCTTCATCATCTACAACCATCTTATAGCCAATGGCTTCAATCCGTTCATACAAACCTTTCAGCTCTATGTCCACAATCTTCGTAATGGCATCCAACGAAAGCTGGTCAAACGTTATGATTTCATCCAGACGGTTCAGGAACTCAGGAGCAAAGGTCTTGTTCAATGCTTTCTGAATCACACTGCGCGAGTACTCGTTATCATCCGTACGTGCCTGTGCCGCAAAACCTACGCCACGACCGAACTCTTTCAACTGGCGGGTACCGATATTGGAGGTCATGATGATGACTGTATTCTTAAAGTCAATCGTTCTGCCATAATTGTCAGTAAGACGTCCCTCATCCAACACCTGCAACAAGATATTGAACACATCCGGGTGAGCTTTTTCAATTTCGTCCAACAGCACTATGGAATAAGGTTTCCGGCGTACCTTCTCAGTCAACTGTCCGCCTTCCTCATAACCGACATACCCCGGAGCCGCTCCAATCATACGGGACACCGTATATTTCTCCATATATTCGCTCATATCAATGCGTATCAGCGCATCGCTGGAACCAAACATATATTTAGCCAACTGCTTGGCCAAATGCGTTTTACCCACGCCGGTAGGACCGAGAAACATAAACGTTCCGATAGGGCGGTTAGGGTCTTTCAAGCCTACACGGCTGCGCAGGATGGCTTTGGTAAGTTTCTCTATCGCAGCATCCTGAGCCACAACTTTTGCCTGCAAATCTTCTTTCATACCTGCAAGCTTAAGACCTTCCGCCTGAGCCATACGTTGCACCGGAATACCGGACATCATCGATATGACATTGGCTATTTCTTCCTCTCCAACGAGCTGACGGTCGTCTTTGAGACGTGCTTCCCATTCCTCTTTCATTTCATCCAGGCGAGCGGAAAGTTCTTTCTCTCTATCCCGATAACTGGCAGCCAGTTCAAAGTTCTGCGACTTTACGGCTTCAGCCTTCAAAACACGTGCGTCTTCTATCAGCTTTTCCTGCTCTTCAATCTCTTTGGGAACATTAATGTTCGTCAGATGCACACGCGAACCGGCTTCGTCCAAAGCATCAATGGCTTTATCCGGGAAGTTACGGTCGGTTATATAACGCTCTGCCAACTTGACACATGCCTCTAACGCTTCGTCCGTATAGCTCACGTTATGGTGGTCTTCGTACTTCTCTTTTATGTTTCTCAGTATCTGGAGCGTTTCTTCCGGAGTAGTGGGTTCTACTATAACTTTCTGAAAACGACGCTCCAAAGCACCGTCTTTCTCAATATTCTTTCTGTATTCGTCAAGCGTGGTAGCACCGATACATTGTATTTCGCCGCGAGCCAAAGCCGGCTTCAACATATTGGCTGCATCCATAGAACCGGCAGCCGCACCGGCGCCTACAATAGTATGAATCTCGTCTATGAACAAGATTACGTTCGGATTCTTCTGCAACTCGTTGATAATGGAACGAATGCGCTCTTCAAACTGTCCGCGGTATTTGGTTCCGGCTACAACAGAGGCCATATCGAGCATTACCACCCGCTTGTCAAACAAGATACGGGATACTTTCTTTTGAACGATACGCAGTGCCAATCCCTCTACAATAGCCGACTTGCCGACACCCGGCTCACCAATCAGCACCGGGTTGTTTTTCTTACGACGACTCAATATCTGCGCCAAGCGTTCTATCTCACGCTCACGCCCTACAACCGGATCGAGCTTGCCTTCTTCTGCCGCACGTGTCATGTCCGTACCGAAGTTATCCAGGACCGGAGTATCATTGGAAGACTTCTTCGATGCAGTCTGTGCAGAAGAAGCCGCGCCCTGTCCTGCATTGCGAGAGGGATGGGACATATTCATGTCTTCATCGTCTTCTTCCTCTTCTTCCGGAAATCCCATACCAGCATTCGGGTTGGTAGATTGCATTGTAAGCTGTTCAAATACAGCTTGATAATTCACCCGGTTTTCTTCCAGAACGGTAGCAGCCAGGTTGTCGCCATCCTTCAGTATAGCCAACAACACATGTTCGGCATCGGCTGTTGCACTCTTTAAAATGCGCGCTTCCAGAATGCACATCTTCAATATCTTAGCGGCCATTGGCGACAATGGCACATCCGCATCGGGCAATAGGGTATCGTCTTCGGCATCTCTCAAGAAGCTTTCAATGCGCTTTTTTACTTGCTTCAAGTCTATATCGAGTTTCATCAATATCTCGATAGCTTTTCCTCCGCCGTCACGTAGCATGCCGAGCAGAAGATGCTCCGGGCCGATATATCTATTTCTCAGTCGGTTGGCTTCCTCCTTGCTATAAGTTATAATATCAGAAACTCTTTGTGAAAATTGATTGTTCATATAATTTTTATCTCCTTAATTAAAGGTTTTGACTGACAAAGATACGCATTTCTTTATATTGCATACCATAAACTGGATTAATAATATACAAATCCCGTGCCATAAATCACATCTTTCCGGTTCGCCCTACACATTATATTATAATACGTGGGAATTTCATCCGTACCAACGGTTGGTATTCGATGTACCAACCTAAGAAACTTCATATACCTAAGCTTGGTACGGCTCGTACCTTAGTAAGGTACACCGAGTACCAAAGGGAGGTATCTTTCTGGTACTTGTATCTGTCTTATTTTTAACCGATTATACATCAAACGGAAAACCATACATCCAAACGGGGTTTCAAGCATGGAAATCTGCAACAAAGTTTATGAGGGAAAACTTTTGTATATCGTAAAAAAGCAGTACTTTAGCGTGGTTTTTCACAAACCCGCAAATGTATAATTAATAATCTTTTTAAATGCTTGAACAAGACAGAATTATAAAGATTAACATCGAGGAGGAAATGAAGTCTTCGTACATTGACTACTCCATGTCGGTCATTGTTTCACGTGCCCTTCCGGATGTTAGAGATGGTTTTAAACCTGTTCACCGAAGAATTCTTTTCGGTATGATGGGACTGGGAAATACGTCGGATAAACCCTATAAGAAATCTGCGAGAGTTGTCGGTGAGGTATTAGGAAAATATCACCCGCACGGTGACTCATCCGTATATGGCGCTCTCGTCCGTATGGCACAGCCGTGGGCTATGCGCTACATGCTTGTAGACGGACAAGGCAACTACGGTTCTGTGGACGGTGACAGCGCAGCCGCCATGCGTTACACGGAATGCCGCTTGCAAAAGATTGGAGAAGAAATGATGCAGGATCTTGATAAAGAGACTGTAGACATGCAAACCAACTTCGACGACTCGTTGCTGGAACCCACCGTAATGCCAACCCGCATTCCGAATCTTCTTGTCAACGGTGCTTCCGGTATCGCCGTAGGTATGGCTACGAATATGCCGACCCATAATCTGTCCGAAGTGATAGATGCCTGCGTCGCATATATCGACAACAATGATATCGACATCGAAGATTTGATGACTTACGTCAAAGCTCCCGACTTCCCGACAGGCGGTTATATATATGGTATGAGCGGTGTGCGCGAAGCCTACATGACCGGTCGCGGACGTGTTGTAATGCGCGCCAAGGCTGAGATTGAAGCATCTTCCACGCATGACAAAATCGTTGTAACCGAAATCCCTTACGGAGTAAATAAGGCCGAATTAATCAAATCCATCGCCGATTTGGCCAACGAAAAGAAGATAGAGGGCATTTCCAATGCCAACGACGAGTCTGACCGCGAAGGTATGCGCATCGTCATCGACGTAAAACGCGATGCCAACGCCAGTGTAGTGCTGAACAAGCTCTACAAAATGACATTGTTGCAGACTTCTTTCGGCGTAAACAACGTAGCATTGGTACACGGACGTCCTCGCTTGCTGAACCTGAAAGACCTCATCAAGTATTTCGTAGAGCATCGTCACGACGTAGTTATCCGCCGTACACAATATGATTTGCGTAAAGCTAAAGAACGTGCCCATATCTTAGAAGGTTTGATTATCGCATCGGACAATATTGACGAGGTAATCAAAATCATCCGTGCCGCCAAAACTCCGAATGACGCAATCAGCGGTTTGATGGAGCGTTTTGAATTGACTGAAATCCAATCGCGCGCCATCGTAGAAATGCGTCTGCGCCAGTTAACCGGACTCATGCAGGACCAACTCCATGCCGAGTATGAGGAAATCCAAAAGCAGATTGCTTATCTGGAAGAAATCCTCGTTAACGACGAACTCTGCCGCAAGGTTATCAAAGATGAATTAATCGAGATTAAAACTAAATACGGTGATGAACGCCGCTCTGAAATAGTTTATTCATCGGAAGAATTCAACCCGGAAGATTTCTATGCAGACGATGAAATGATTATTACCATTTCTCATATGGGATATATCAAGCGTACGCCGTTAAGCGAATTCCGTGCCCAAAACCGCGGTGGGGTAGGTTCTAAGGGAACAGAGACACGCGATGAGGACTTTGTAGAACATATATATCCTGCAACAATGCACAATACCATGATGTTCTTCACTCAAAAAGGTAAGTGCTACTGGCTGAAAGTATATGAGATACCCGAAGGAACCAAAAATTCTAAGGGACGCGCCATTCAGAACCTGTTAAACATAGACTCTGATGACGCCGTAAATGCATACCTGCGCGTGAAGAACCTGAACGATCAGGATTTCATTAACAGTCATTATGTACTGTTCTGCACAAAGAATGGCGTCATTAAGAAAACATTGCTCGAACAATATTCCCGTCCTCGCCAAAATGGTGTCAATGCCATTACAATTCGCGAAGATGACCGCGTAATTGAAGTGCGCATGACTAACGGTGACAACGAGATTATCATTGCCAATCGCAACGGACGTGCCATCCGTTTCCACGAAAGTGCCGTACGCGTAATGGGACGTACAGCTACCGGTGTACGCGGCATGACGCTTGATGAAGACGGACAAGACGAAGTTGTCGGAATGATTTGTATCAAAGACCCTGAAACTGAGACAATCATGGTTGTGTCAGAACAAGGATATGGTAAGCGTTCCGATATTGAGGATTATCGTAAGACGAACCGTGGCGGTAAAGGTGTAAAAACTATGAATATCACCGATAAAACCGGTAAACTGGTAACAATCAAGTCTGTAACAGATGAGAATGATTTAATGATTATAAATAAATCAGGTATCACCATCCGTCTGAAAGTAGCAGATGTTCGTATAATGGGACGTGCTACGCAGGGAGTACGACTGATTAATCTTGAAAAACGTAATGATGAAATTGGCTCCGTATGCAAAGTTACCTCGGAAACCGAAGAGGATATCATTGCAGAAGAGGATAGCGATGCATCAGAAAAAACTCAGAACGATATAGTAAACAATGAAAATGAAGAATAGACACAATATTAATTTAAAATTTTCTACAATCATGAAAAGAGTATTATTTTCAATGGTTTTACTACTTGCGGCAGGCTTTACCTTCGCTCAGGAAAAGAGCGTGAAAGAGGCAAAAAGCATCGCTAACGACGTAAAACCGGATTTTGCACAAGCAGAGAAGCTCATCAATGAAGCTCTGAACAATGCTGAAACCAAAGACAACGCCGAAACATGGGATGTAGCCGGCTTTATTCAAAAGAGAATCAATGAAAAGGAAATGGAGAATGCTTATTTAAGAAAGCCTTATGATACTCTTAAAGTGTATAACAGCGCACTGAATATGTGCAAATACTACTTTAAATGCGATGAACTTGCACAGATTCCTAACGAAAAAGGTAAAATCAAAAATAAGTTCAGAAGATCGAACAGTGCTGCTATATTAGCTGCGCGTCCCAACCTGATTAACGGTGGTATCCAGTTCTTTAATTTAGATAAGAATAAAGAGGCTTTGGATTTCTTCGCAACTTATGTAGACATTGCCATCAATCCTATGTTTGAAAAGGAGAATCTGCTTCAAACAGATACTGTATTGCCCCAAATTGCTTATTATGCAAGCTTAGCTGCAGCCAAAATGGAAGATTATCCAAGCGTGTTGAAATATGCACCTTATGCAAAGGAGGACAAAGAAGTGGGTAAATATGCCATGGAATTTATTTCTACAGCATTGAAAGCTCAAGGTGATACTGTCAAGTGGATCGCTTCCTTAAAAGATGGTATTCAAAAGTATCCTGAACATTCATTCTTCTTTGGACATCTGATTGATTATTATAGCAATAATAATAAGTTTGACGAAGCAATGCAGTTTGCAGATGATATGTTGGCTAAAGATCCTAATAACACATTCTATTTGTACGTAAAAGGATACCTTTATCATAACATGAAAGATTATGAAAAAGCCATTGAATTCTACAACAAAACCATTGAAGTAGATCCTAACTATGCAGAAGCATATTCCAACTTGGGCTTAATCTATTGCCTGCAAGCTCAGGATTTCTCTGAAAAAGCTACTACTGATGTCAATAATCCAAAATACAAAGAAGACCAAGCTACACTGAAAGTTTTCTATGAAAAGGCAAGACCTAATTATGAAAAAGCAAGAGAACTGAAACCTGAACAGAAAGATTTGTGGCTAAATGGATTATACAGAGTTTATTATAACTTACAAATGGGTCCTGAATTTGATGAAATAGAAAAATTGATGCAATAATTGAATTGCTACTATTACCAAAGATAGCTTGAATATGTAAGCTATCTTTGGTATAATTTTCTTCCAAATTAGAGAAGAATAAAGGTTTATTTTAGTTTATGGTGTTATATATTAAACATAATATTGATATTACACCATTTACATTTTTTTACTTTACATTTGCGCCGTAACCAATTACAAACGTTATGGCGCGTTCTTTTTTAAAGCAGTATTCAAAGCAATTCCGTATGATAAAAGTTCATTATATGGACTTTGAGGACTGTTTCCATGTGAAAACATTCAAGGATTGTTCACTTATTGAAGCCTCTAACGTTTTTAAGGCTTATGCTCGTGCTTTTGGTTGGACTTTTTTAAGCTATGAAACATTTGATTATTAACCTTTAAGTATTTCAGTTATGGACAATCAGAAAATTTACAAAACTCTTGAAATTATAGTCAAGGCGGTATTAGCGATTGCCGCCTTATGGCTTTGTGTCTCATGTACTATGTCTATGAGTATCAGTAAAAACAATATGAACAGTACCCAATCTACAGAACAGTCACAAGCGACATCTGTGGATAGTACAAATGTGGATGTTGATTATAAGTAATGGCACTATTTAATCCCTTTTGTAATTGTCTTGACCCGAAAAGGATAGTTAATCCTTATACGCATGAGTGTATGACCGTTCCTTGTGGAAAGTGTAAAGCTTGTGTTCTTGCTAAAAATTCCCGTTACTCGTTTCAGTGTGATTTGGAAAGCTATAGTTCTATGTATACTGTTTTTGTTACTCTGACTTATGCTCCTAATTATTTGCCTGTTGCTACTCCTGTGTGTGTCAATGGTAACTCGGATACTGATTTATTTTGCCGTTATGATTTGTTGGATTTTGATACAGGTGAAAGTCTCGGTGAATTTGATAGTGAGGTTTCGCGATTAAAATTACTTCAACAGAAGTTTAATCTATGTGGTTCTATTCCTTATCTTAGAAAAACTGATTTACAATTATTTTTAAAAAGATTACGTTACTATGTTACTAAACGATTGCCCAAAGAGAAAGTGCGTTACTATGCCGTTGGCGAATACGGACCCGTACACTTCCGCCCGCATTATCATCTCTTATTATTCCTCAACTCAAAAGAAGCCTTACAAATATGTTCAGAGGCTGTATCTAAAGCATGGCCCTTTGGTCGTATCGACGTTCAAGTTTCCGAAGGAAAGTGTTCATCGTACGTTGCGAGTTATGTTAATAGCAGTGTGTATTTACCCGAAATTCTTAAAATGCGTTCCGTCTGTCCATTCTGCCTACATTCTCAAAGGCTGGGTCAAGGCTTTTTGCAAGGTCAACGCTCGAAAGTATATGCGCTTACCCCTCATGACTTTATTAAAAGAAGCCTCGTACTCAATGGAAAATATAAGGAGTTTGATGTATGGCGGTCGGCTTACTCTTACTTCTATCCCAAATGTCGAGGATACATTGATAAATCTGCACACGAACGTGCTTATAGCTACCGAATTTATGATACAGCGCGGCGTCTATTTCCGTCCTGTGAAACAACATTCGCGTTGGCGAAAGAAATAGCTACCTTTGTTTATTTGTTTCATTTGAATAAGTCGTCTTATTGTTTGGATTTGTTTGATAGTGGTGCTCTGCATGACCAACGACAACTTTATGACCTTTGTAAGTATTTTTATGATTGGGAAGTAACTAATTTCCCGTTGGATAGTATTGAATTTGATAGGTATGCTCATCGTGTTTACGGTGAACTTCTTCTTTCTAAGCATTTCTTATATACTGTTTGTGATAAACCTACCTTGTCGGAGCAGCAACGTAAGTTGAAGCTTATTGAAGATTTTTATAGTCAGTTGGATTATATGCACCTTACTGATTTCTTCGAGGCTCAAAAACTATTCTTTGAAAATGAAGATTTCTACGGTGATGGTGATTTGTTGTCTGATGAATGGGAAAATACTATATACCCCTACTTCTATGATAATTTTTATATGGATATGAGGTTATTTAAGAAAACGCCTGTTTATTCTCAATACTCTACGCAGATATCTAAACTGTTTAATGACCGTATTAAGCATAAGAAACTGAATGATTTAAATAAGATTTTCATTGATGAGAATAAATAGTATTAACCTTTAATTGTGTTGTTATGGCAAATATTATGTCTCTAAAAAGTCTTAGAAATAAGACTTCCCGAAATGGTTTCGACCTTTCGTTTAAGAAAAATTTCACTGCTAAAGCTGGTGAGCTTCTTCCCGTTATGGTGAAAGAGGTATTACCCGGTGATAGCTTTAAAATTAACCTTAAGTCCTTTACTCGTACACAGCCCATTAATACGGCTGCATTCGCCCGTATTCGTGAGTATTACGATTTCTATTTTGTGCCTTATGATTTGCTTTGGAACAAGGCAAATACAGTGTTGACGCAAATGTATGATAATCCGCAACATTCTGTCTCGCTTGACCCTACTAAGAATTTTGTTTTGGCAGGTACTATGCCCTCTATCACTTCCGCTGGTCTTGCAAAGTATCTTGTTCATGTTTCGGATAGTTCGGATAGAAATAACTTTTTCGGTTATTCCCGTTCTCTTTGCAGTGCTAAACTTATGGAGTATCTCGGCTATGGTAATTTTTATCCTTATGCTAAAGGTGACCAATTTACATGGGATGAACATCCCTTATTGAATAATATAAAATTTAATATTTTTGGTTTCCTTGCTTATCAGAAGATTTACGCCGATTATTATCGTGATAGTCAATGGGAAAAGGTTAGCCCCTCTACTTTTAACGTTGATTTTATGGACGGTCTTACCAATGATAACAGTATCGAGTCATATCTCGAGGGTTCGGATTCTGACCCTATTATAGATAATTATAATATGTTTGATTTGCGTTACTGTAATTGGCAAAAGGATTTATTTCACGGTCTTGTTCCTCACCAGCAGTACGGCGCTTCTGCTGTTGTCCAAACCTCTGATGCTGTGGCTGGTTCTCCCTCTGAGTTTTCTATTCTTGCACTTCGTCAAGCTGAATTTTTGCAAAAGTGGAAAGAAATTACACAATCCGGTAATAAAGATTATAAGGACCAGATAGAAAAACATTGGAATGTTTCAGTAGGTGACGGTTTTTCTGAACTTTGTACTTATCTTGGTGGTGTTAGTTCGAGCCTTGATATTAACGAGGTTGTAAACACTAATATTACAGCCGATAACGCTGCCGATATAGCAGGAAAAGGTACAGGCGTTTCCAATGGTTATATTAACTTTAACGCTGGTGGTAAATATGGTGTTATTATGTGTATTTATCATTGTTTGCCCCTTTTGGACTATACTGTAGATTTACTTGAAAGTTCATTTACTAAAGTTAATGCGACTGATTATGCTATCCCTGAATTTGACCGTGTGGGTATGGAAGCTGTGCCTTTTGCTAAGATGATGAACCCCCCTAAAACTTCTGATGGTGCGAACTTTACCCCTTATTCATCATTGATATTGGGTTATGCTCCTCGCTATATTGAGTATAAGACGTCTGTAGATTGTTCCATTGGCGGTTTTAAAGACACTTTGAAAAATTGGGTTATTTCTTATAGCAATCGTTCGGTTGCCAATCAATTGGCTATTACAGGTCTTGAGGGTCTTACGCCCTCGGTTGCTCCTATGAATTATACATTCTTTAAGGTTAATCCAAACTGTCTTGACCCGTTGTTTGCAGTTGCTGTTAACAGTGAAATATCTACCGATAATTTTCTGTGTAGTTCTTTCTTTGATATTAAGGTAGTCCGCAATCTTGATACGGATGGCTTGCCTTATTAGTGTATAAAATTATACATATTTTGTACAAAATCGTGCATATTTACTAATTTATAAATATTTTTTACTATGTGGTGTACAAAGCGACGTGTAGAACCTTATCAAGAAGAGGTTAGACCTTATAATGTATCTCCTAAGGAGTTGAAACAAAGTGAATTTCTTGAAAATAGTCCCGTTAATGAATTTTGCTTTGAGAGGTTGGATAAAAACGGAACAGAGGTTGTTACTCTTACGTCTGATATTTATATGTTGTTTAATCAACAACGCCTTGACCGTATGAGTAAAGACCGTTTATTGTCTTATTTTGAGAACCTTTCAGTGAGTGAACCTAAAATGCGTGAATTGCGCTCTAAGTTGAGTGATGAGCAATTGTGCAGTTTTGTGAAATCGCGGTTTATACAGTCGCCTTCTGAACTGATGGCATGGTCTCAATATCTGATGAGTTCGCAGGATGAGATGATAGCAGCCGCTGCCGCCGAAAAGCAGGCTGAACAACCTGCCCCGTATCAGGTAGACCCGACTCAAGAACCCTAAATATATTTTTTTCCTTTTCTTTCGAGACGTGCAAAAAAGCAATGCAGGGAAAAAATATACGTTTGGCGTTCTGTAGTAAAAATTGTTAAATGTGCGTGTGCGTTTACGCGCGCGTATATTTAACGATTTTTGGTACAGGTTGATAAACGGATATTTTAGCCCTACTTTATCTTTGCACATCTTGAGAGATAAGGAAAAATTTATAATTCGCGAGCTCGGGAGAGCGAGCACCGCTCTGCCATCTTGGATGGCGCCTCCTGTTATCATTGCGTAACGGAGTGAAGCGCGTCAGGGATTGCAGGCGAGTATGAGCGGAGCGAATATGTTTGAGCCGGAAAGCCCGCCCGGACGCCCAAATAAAAATTAAAAAACTTATGTTAAACGAAAAAATCATACAACTATGGCAACTGCTGCAATGACTGGTGTCGTTGGTTCTGCAATCGGTGCAGGTGCGTCACTTATTGGCGGTGCTGGTTCGACCGCCGCGCAAAATGCTGCAAATAAAGAGATTGCGCAAATGAACAACGCATTCAATGAAAAAATGTTTGACAAACAAGTCGCGTACAATAAGGAAATGTATCAACAACAACTTGGTGACCAATGGAAATTTTATAATGACTCAAAGCAAAATGCTTGGGATTTGGTTGCAAATCAACAGCAATTTCAAACGGATATGTGGAATAAGAATAACGAGTATAACTCTGCTTCTGCCCAACGTGAACGTCTTGAAGCTGCCGGACTTAATCCCTACATGATGATGAACGGCGGTTCCGCTGGAACTGCCCAAACAATGTCCGGTTCTGCCGGTGCTGCCCCTTCCGGCGGTGCTCCATCTGCGCAAGGTGTTACACCGCCTACCGCTACCCCCTACTCTGCTGACTATTCCGGTATCACTGCCGGTCTTGGTCGCGCTATTGATGTGTTGTCCTCTATGCCCGACCGCAAGGTAAAGGAAGCACAAGCGGATAACTTGCGTATCGAAGGTAAATACATTGCCGGAAAAGCTATGGCACAAATACTCCAAATGAGGACAGAAGCCAAAACGAAAGAGGCCCGCTTAGCTTTGGATAAGCTTATCGCTGATTTCGATAATAATCTGAAAGTGTCTAACATGGCAGTAAATGAACAGAATATTGCGGAAAGCAAAGCGCGTACGCAATTGGCTGTTACTGAAAATCTCATGCGCCAAAAGCAACTTGAATGGTTGCCTATGCAACAAAAGATAGAGCTTGCGCAAGCTGCTGCTGATATTGCGTTAAAGCGTTCTACAGGTAATCTAAATAATGTACAAGCGCGTCATGAGGTTAAGAAGATAGCGGAAACGGTTGCGCGTACGAATAAAATAACTTCTGAATTTAATGCGCAAGAATACCAGAACCAATTTGCTGTAGCTACCTATCGTGACCGTGTTACTTCTGTTCGTGTTGCTCTGTGGAATGCTGTTAATGAAGGTCTACCGCGTGATATTGGTGACCATATGTTTGGTAATAAATTCCAGTATGATAAGTTTAGCGATTATTAATAATTGTATTATCTTTGCTCTGGACTTTAAATAATATAATTATGCTATTTGGTGGTATTTTTGGAATACTACAACTTATTTTGTTTGGTATTCTCTTTGTGTTGGTTTGTCGCTTATTGATTGCTATTACTCGTTATTTTAATCGTAAGTGAAATCCAGTCATTTTCCCGAAGGGCAGCCGATTAATGAATATCTCGGCTGTCCTCTTTTCTTGTCCTATTATACGAAAAATGACAGGCCTATGAATTACTCAATAAAATGGTGTCCTATCCCCTTTCATGACCTTATGGAGATATTCGATTTCCTACAACACCTATCCGTTGTGCGGTTATATCAGTTTGACGGTGCGGACATTCTTCTGAATGGTCGGCCTATTCTTCATCTTATGGTCTATTATGACGGTTTTTACCGGATAACTTATAAAACCTTACGTTTATAATGTATTATTATGTTAAATACAATATTACATTTGTGAAAGTATATTAAACATTCTATTGATATTACATCACAAACATAGGAAATGGGACATGTAATAGTATAACCATGAAAAGATAAAAAATAAGTGGACTCCACTAAAACTAATTCAGCATTTAGCGGTAGCCCACGTCCTTACCTAGACAGATTAAAATTATCATTTCAATTAGGCCGCCCATAGATAACCAGCAATGGTGTATCAGAATGGAAAATCATTTTTCTGGCAATTCCTGGATTAAACAAACGAGAAAATATATTTCGCTTATATGATGTCAATGTAATAATATCTATGTGATTAGTTTTAATATATTCATCCAAGCTATTAAGGAAATCATCATTCTTCACTACATCATAATGAATTTCCAATTGCGGATACTGTTTTTGGAAATACTCTTTAATGCCACCCAACTTTATCTCATTCCAAGTGTCTTTTACATCAGCTAAGTGTATTAAAGAAACAGAGAAGCAAAATGGCTTTAAACTATTAATTAATGAATCAAAAGCTATCAAATCGCGCTGGTCAAAATTCGTAATAAATGCAATACGTTTTACAGCGTTAAATTCTTTGAACGGTGTATTCTCCGGAATGGCTAAAACCGGTACGCGACTACGCTCGATAACTTCAGCGGTTACACTACCAATCAAATCAATATCTTTCTGATTCTTACCACGCGTTCCCATGATGATAATTCTCGGACGATTTTCTTTAGAATAGCGTAATATCTCTTCTTCTGGAATGCCTTCTCTCAATACGCAAGTGTATTTTATATCAGGAAACTCTCCGGATGTAACTTTAGCTTTTACTTTATCGGACAAAGCATTCAAATCCGAATGTACTTTCTGCAATATATTCCGGACATTCTCTTCATCACTCAACTGATAGTTAAAAACATCACCGTATGGCAATGAAGTCGCATAGATAGGTGTAAAATATACATGAAGCAAAACTACTTCAGCATCTATGTTTTTTGCAAAATTAAAACCGAACTCACATGCTTTCAATGAATAACTTGAAAAATCGACAGGAATCAAGACCTTATTACTGCCTTTCTCTATTTGGGGCATCTTCTCTCCCACTACTTCTTCGGACAACCATGCCGAGCTTTCCGTAATTTTCAAAGCATGCGGTAAGTCGCTTTCTTTTATACGAACACGCACACCGGAAGATCCAACCGGCTGTATTTGATTTACATTATGAATGTAAGTCTCAATACCTTCATTTTCGAGAACATTCTTTAGTATTTGTGCCTTAGCATACGTAAGAATCGCTAATGTTACTAATTTATCTTCCATAAGTCGTCTATTATATTTATTTACAAAACAAACAAGAAATCCCAATTGTTTCTCAGCAATTGGGATCTTTCTTTACTTTCTTTTCTTAAGCCTGAACAGGTTCAGCAGTTTCACCTGCCATTTCATCTAAAATTTTTAAAGCCCGATCAAGAACGGTAGTATCATCAATCATTACTAAACCGCCATCCGGACCGGGTTCTAAGTGAATTCCAACACTTTTACCCTCCTTAAAGTTATGACCGCCAAAGAAATTTCTTACAGTGTCAACATTAAGTCCAAGTTCATCGGCTATTCTATGCATACTACCACTAGGTAATGAGTCTTTAATCTTACGGAGTTCATTAAATGTTATCGTTCTCATATTCATAAATTTAATGGTTAATACTTTGTTATTTCTTTATCACGCTATAAACTTAAGGAAAAAAAAAGATAAAACAAACTATTTATCTGTATTTTTCCATTATATGTTTAACATTCTCATAAATACAAAAAGAACCCGTATGAAGTAAAAGGAAATAGTTTCCTTTATTTCATACGGGCTTCTATATTTAGCAATGGATACTCTTAAATCACTTCTATCGCAGAAGCAGGAATCCACCCTACCTTACCATCTTCCAAGCGAATCTCTTTCCATTCGCGCATGGAATTATCTTTAATTTCAATTTTATGCCCTTCATGCAGAACGAATAAACCAGTACCACTTTCACTAGGAGTACTCCGTACTGTAACACTGGGAGACAAGACTATTGCATCATTCCTATCCAGTAATTCACTTTTCTGCTCCGAAGCAAAAATATTACTTAATACAGTAAATACCAAAAATAGAATTCCTGCTATAAACCCGCTTTTTTTCCAGATAATCTGTTTGGAAAAAAAGAATAGGGAAAACGAGATAAGCAAAAGAATAAAAAACACAATACCTAATTTAGCCCAAGCATCTACACTTAAACAATTTGTCAATGACTTAACCCAAGCTACAAAAAATATATCAGGTACAGAAACTACCTTATCTATCGTCTTGGAACGTGCTATTTCCAAATTAGCGCGAATATCTGCATTACCCGGTTGCAATAACAAAGCGCGTTCATAATTTAAAATAGCCTTTGCTATATCGTCTGCTTTATAATAGCTATTACCCAAATTATAATACACTTCAGCGGCTTCACCTTTTTTCAATAAGCTCTCATATATTTGAATGGCAGAAGCATAATCATTACGCATATATGCACTGTCACCTTGTGCTTTCGTAACATTGTCAGCTGATTTAGTTGCAGAAAATTCCGTATGCGAACCTATAGACACAGAATCTTTGGCAGAAGCCGAAGTATCTACCGTTCCTTGCGCCCAAACAGCTAATCCTATCAGTAGACCAAATACTAAGGATATTATTTTCTTCATCATTATACCTCCTCCCAATTTAATGTTTTATAGAGTTTTCCATTTTACTGATAACTTCCAAAGAATCTGAATAAACTTTATCCATAGCCTGATTATCATCTCCGGGAGCAAAACGGGCAAACTCACAATTGTTCAATGCATCAAGGAAATCTTTTATCAGTGCATCATCAACACCGTAATTGCGAAGCTCTCCCTCGACATTATCTTTAGATAAACGTGAAACCGGAATACTCAATTTATCGCTAATATATCCCCACAATGCTTTCAATACTTCATCGTAAAATGCATCTTTCTTGTTATCTGCCAACAATTTCCCCGCTAACTTCATACGTTTCACAGCAACCTTATTTGCTTTCTTCGTACGCATTTTAGCAACATTGGCATTGGCTGCAATCTGTTTACGATAAACAATGAAGAACAGGACGAATGCAATGCCGGGCACTATGTAAAACAGCCAATAAGCCAAAGAACCGAAGAAGAAATCTCCTTTTTGGGAAAGAGTTACGTTATTCTGCTTGATATAACGTATGTCCTCATTCAAAACTTTCAAATCTTCTTTATTAGTAAAATTGGCAATAGTCTGAGCTGCATTACCACTTCCCTTTTCTACATGGAGTTCGTATTCCTCGGTCGTTAAAGTCTTGTATGTACGAGATTTAATATCGAAATAGCTGAACTTTACAGCAGGAATCTTATATGTTCCCGCATTACGGGGAATGGCAAGATACTCAATCACCTGACTGCCGGTGAGTCCGGCATTTGTCAAACGGAACTTATTATCAACCTTCGGGTCATAGACTTCAAAGTCTTCTGGGAATTTAACTTCCGGAGTAGAGATTAATTTCAGATTACCCGTACCCGAAATAACAAGCCTCACAGTAACAGCATCGTTTGTCTTAACATTCGTACTATTTATAGAAGAAGAAATACTGAATTCTCCCACTCCTCCGGAAAATCCCGAAGGCTTACCATCCGGTAAAGCTTTTACATCAACAACCAATTTAGGGGTCATTAATGTCTTCTTCACTTCTACGTAATTAGAACCTCCATTGAAGAAAGCTTCGAAAGGATCGTCCACATGAGTAACCTTGGCTATAGATGCATCAAAACGTGCCGCCTCAATCGTTATTTTTCCCGGTTGTTGCGGAAATAATACAAATTGGCGGTATACGGTCGTCTGATAGTTTCTTCCTTTATAGTGTTCAAGACTCCATTTACGGTCATTAGGCAATTCGACTTCCTGAGAATGAAACCCTTTAAAATCGGGAAGTTTCACGTTGTCAAAACCTCTCAAGTCTACTAAAGTATATATCTTATATGTTAACAAGAGAGCCTCTTGCTCATACAGGTTCGTCTTATTGGCAGTAGCTGTAATAAACAAATCGTTATTCGATACTGATGTTCCTGATGAAGCACGGCTTGCAGAACCACTTTGTCTTCCACTATTTCCGGAAGCCCCTCCATTTGTTCTATCAGCAGGAAGAACTTTTACGTGCACAGAATTGGAAACCATCTGATTGCCCTCTGCCGTTATAGTAGCCCCGGGTATAGTAAAACTACCTTCAGCCGTAGCCATCAATATATAAGTAAATGTTATGCTACTTGTAGAGGTTGTCTGCCCATTGATAACTTGCACATTCTTTTGTTGTGAACGACTGGGACCCATCAGTACATCAAAACCTTTTATAGAAGGAGCCCGGAAATCTCTCACTTTCTGTGTGGTCACTGTATATGACAGCCTGAATTGATCACCTACTGCCACAACATCAGGTGCAGATGCAGTAAACGAAACCTTGCTATCTGCAAAAGCACGCAAACTGACTATCATCAGCACCATCCATAAGACAATTATTTTTCTCATATATTACTTCCTGTTATATTTATTACCAATCTTTTTCCAAACGACCACCTTGAATAACCTGCTGTTTCTTTACTTTATCCTGCACATCTTTTTCATCTTGCATCACAGAATTTAAAAGCTGTTCAGCATTCTCTTTAGACATCTCACTGTCCTTTTTCTGTGGTTGCGGCGGTTGTTGTTGGTCTTTATTCTGCTGTTGATCTTTATTTTGGTCCTTTTTATCCTCCTGCTGGTCCTGTTGCTGCTGTTTATTCTGGTCCTGGTTTTGCTGATTCTGCTGCTGGTCTTTCAGCATCTTTTGTGCCAAAGCCAAATTATAACGTGTTTCATCATCTTTCGGGTTATTACGTAATGACTGCTTATATGCTTCTACCGCTTTGCCATAATCTTTCTGTGATTGAAAAATCACCCCCATATTATGATAGATTTGCGCTAAATCATTCTTGTCCTTTTCTATTTTTGTAGCGGCAACATATTGTTCCATAGCCTCTTGCAGTTTATTCTGCTGAGCCAATGTATTCCCCAAATTAAACATTGAGACTGTAGACTGAGGATTCGTCTCCAAAGCTTTACGATAATTTACCTCCGCATCCACATACACGCTATCTTTAAAAAAACGGTTCCCTTTACGGATAAAATCACGTTCGGCTTTCTGAGCCGAAGCTGTAGCTGCCATTAGCAGCAATAAAAAAAAGCTTATATATTTTTTCTGTAACATACGCATCATTTCTTATTGGAAAACAAATGAATATTACGGAACAGAGGGTTCTTGCGCTCCAATACCAGCATTTCTGCCAACAAAAGCAACAGAATAATCCATGCCACAGCCTGGAACTGCTCATTAAACTCTGTGTATACCTGTGTTTCCACATCAGCTTTCGCCATTTTATTAATTTCCCGGCTAATCGCCTTTTGAGCACCATTTGTATTATCTACACGCACATAGATACCATTGCCCGCCTTAGCTATCTCCTGACACATCTGTTCGTTCAAACGGGTTACAATCACGTTCCCGTCACGGTCACGACGATAATCATTTGTCCCTTCTGCCGGAATGGGAGCTCCCTCAGGCATACCTACGCCAAGAACATTCACCTGAATACCTTTTTCTGCGGCATCTTTAGCAGCTTCCACTGCACCACCTTCATGATTTTCACCATCAGTAATGACAATCACTGCACGCCCTACCCCCTCTTGCGGAGTAAAACTACGGGAGGCCAAATTAATGGCTGCCCCAATTGCTGTACCTTGTTTGGAAATCAATGAAGGATCTATAGACTCCAAAAACATCTTGGCTGATATATAATCGCTTGTAATAGGAAGCTGTGTAAATGCATCACCCGCAAAAACAATCATACCTACTTTATCATTCTCCATTTTATCCACCAACTGCGCTACAAGTCTCTTTGCCTTCTGCAAACGACTGGGCTGTACGTCTTGTGCCAGCATCGAATTGGAAATATCCAATGCAATCATCACTTCAACTCCCTGACGCTTCACTGTTTCCAGTTTAGAACCAAACTGTGGACGCGCCAACAATACAGAAAACAGACTGATAGCAACAAATACCATCCAAAACTTCACATCCGGACGATACTTGGATACATCCGGCATCAACTGTGCCATCAGTTCCGGATCACCGAATTTGCGGATATTCTTCCGTCGCCGATAATTGGAATACAAGTAGAAGGCTGCTAACAAGGGCAACAACAGCAACAAGTACAAATATGCAGGTTCTTCAAATCGAAACATTTCTTTATTTATTATTTTTACGATTTACTATTTACTAAACTTGTACAAGATACAATATCCTGAGAAAAAGGATGCGTATACTACGGTATCTTCTTCAATATTGAATTACGTAACAGAACTTCCAACAGCACACATAAGAAAGCTGCCAGAGCAAACCAGCGATACTCTTCCTGGCGCTTGCTGTATTCTTTTACGTTCAGTTTCGTTTTCTCCAGCTTATCTATTTCCTCGTATACCTCTTTCAACTTCGAATTGCTCGTAGCGCGAAAATAATTACCATCCGTTGTTCCGGCAATTTGTGTCAGGGTCTTTTCGTCAATCTCAACCGGCATATTGACATACTGCACAGTTCCACCTACCGGATAAGGATATGGAGCCATACCGTTAGTACCTACACCGATAGTATAAACACGGATACCGAAACTTTTAGCTATCTCGGCAGCCGTCAACGGAGAAATATCTCCTCTATTATTCGTGCCGTCTGTTAAAAGAATAATCACTTTCGATTTGGCTTTGCTGTCTTTCAGCCGGGTAACCGCATTGGCAATACCCATACCCACTGCCGTGCCATCCTCAATAAGACCACATTTTACGTCCTTTATCAAATTCAAAAGCACGGCGTGATCTACCGTCAACGGACATTGCGTAAAACTTTCTCCGGCGAATAGCGTGATGCCGACATTGTCATTCGGACGACCATTGATAAACTCTGCCGCCACATCCTTGGCCGCTTCCAGGCGATTCGGCTTCAAATCTTCAGCCAACATACTGGTGGAAACGTCTATGGCAAGCATTATATCAATACCCTCTATTTCACTATTCTGCCAGCTATCAGTAGTTTGCGGCCTGGCTAAAACGATAATAATCAAAGCTAAAGCTATTATCCTCAATGCAAATGGTGCATGCAGCAAGTAATTCTTATAGCTCTTAGGAGCATGCGCATATACACGAGCGTCTGAAATTTGAAGCGTGGCTTCACTATTCTTCCGCCTCATGATATACCATACTATATAAGGTATAAGCAACAGCAGCAAAAATAAATATTCAATATTGGCAAAAACCATGATATTTACAATTTTACAAATTATGATTTATGATTGAAGCGTATCTCCCTGCTTTTACTTTCAGGCAAAATAGTTATACAGCTCCAAACCTATATATATCAGTGAACCGGCAAGTGCTGCCGTTAAAGCAACGATACCTGCACCAAGCAGTATCTTGGTACGCAAGGAACGTTTTTCAATGATAGTAATTTCAGTAGGCTGCGGCTTGGCATTTTCATCTTCTTTTTCCTTTGTTTCATTGATAAAGTCAATCGCATTAATCAAATTTGCATCATTCTCATTCATCAGTGGATTATGTTTGGCAAACTTCACTAAATCCGCGGTTTGGAACAGGATACGCAAATCCGATATTGCATTTTTATCATTCATTTCCAATAGTTTATCAATGATTTCAGAGGAAGTCATTTCCAATGCATTGAAACCGAAACGGTCTTTTATATAAGTACGAATAGCATCTGTTAATTCTGTATAATACTCCTTCGATTGTCCTTTCTGCCATACTTTCTCACCTTTGATGCGTTCTATTTCCTGCATAGCCAACTGATGCGGCGGCAGTTTCGGTTCTACCTTCACCTTACGAATTATCGGTTTGTTATCGCGAATACGTTTCACAAGATAGATAAACAGCAACAGGAACGGCACAAACAATACAGCACAAGCGATAGACGTATACCAGTCTTCCCATGCAAAAGGTGCTTTCATTACGGGTTTAGGACCAAAAAACTGATCGGGATGCAACGTATCTACCGGCATGGAATACACTTTCAATGCCAAAGCTTTGGAGCGATATGCCTTATTATCAACAAGCACCTCCATCGGGGGCAAATAATATAATGCCGAGTCAAAGGAAGTTACGGTGTACTCCTGAGTTATCAACGAGCGCCTGCCGTCATTCAGCATCTGTGTATCGGGCTTGGCTATATCAACAATTTCCACTCCACGCACCAAAGTATCAGTATAGGCAGGAAGAATAGCGCGCTTATCAGTGTCCAATGAAACCTGAAGCTTAATCTTGGCCTGCTCCCCGATAAGGATTTGCAAGGAATCAATTGTAGCATCCACTGTCACCGACTGGGCTATTATCCTACCCGTCAATGCTGTCAACAGCGTTATCAGAAATAAATATCTTTTCATTCTCCGATTAGTTTCTTTTCGCAAATAAATTCATCAATGCTTTCACATAATCCTGGTCCGTACGTACTGACACATTATCTACATTGCTCTTAGTAAATGTATCATTCAGTTCCGTCTGCTTATTCACCCACCAATCACGATGAGCACGCCGTACGGCACGCGAAGAAGTATCAATCCATTGTTCGTGACCCGTTTCCGCATCTTTTATTTTCATCAGCCCCACAGCAGGTAACTCCTCTACACGGCGGTCGTATACCTGAATAGCCACAACATCATGCTTCCGATTGGCAATAGTCATGGCATTTTTAAAACTCTCCTGGTCGATGAAGTCCGATAAGATAAAAGCCGTACAACGACGCTTCATAACATTCGTAAGATACTCCAAGCCGAGACGGATATTGGTCCGGCGACTTTCCGGACGGAAATCAAGCAATTCGCGAATGATATATAGTATATGTTTACGTCCCTTCTTGGGTGGAATAAACTTTTCTATCCGGTCTGAAAAGAAGATGACACCGATTTTATCATTATTTTGAATGGCGGAAAAAGCCAATGTAGCAGCTATTTCCGTCACCATATCTTTCTTCATCTGCTTCACAGTACCGAACTCCAGACTACCGGAAACATCTACCAGCAACATTACAGTCAATTCACGTTCTTCTTCAAACACCTTCACAAAGGGTTTATGAAAACGAGCCGTTACATTCCAGTCTATGTCGCGTATATCGTCACCAAACTGATATTCACGCACTTCGGAAAAAGCCATACCTCTACCTTTGAAAGCCGAATGATACTGGCCCGCAAAAATATTATTGGACAATCCGCGCGTCTTTATCTCAATCTGACGGACTTTTTTTAATAAATCAGTTGTTTCCATTCAGTAATACATAAATAGTAAACAAATTGTTTACATTAGGGCACTTCAACCTTATTCAATATTTTGCTGACGATTTCATCCGAAGTCATATTGCTTGCTTCAGCTTCATAAGTCAGGCCGATGCGGTGGCGCAATACATCATGTGCCACTGCGCGCACATCTTCCGGGATAACATAGCCACGGCGTTTGATGAAGGCATAACTGCGTGCCGCCAATGCCAGATTGATAGATGCACGAGGCGAACCGCCGAATCCGATCATATCTTTCAGCTCCTTCAAATCATACTTCTCCGGATAACGGGTTGCAAATACAATATCGACAATATATTTTTCAATCTTTTCATCCAGATATACCTGACGTACGACCTTACGCGCTTCGATAATCTCGTCTGCTTTCAGAATAGGCTTTACATTCAGTCTTTCTCCGTTTATATTCTGGCGTATAATTAATTTTTCTTCTTCCAGTTTAGGATAGTCGATAACTACCTTCAGCATGAAACGGTCTACCTGCGCTTCAGGCAACGGATACGTACCCTCTTGTTCGATAGGATTCTGAGTTGCAAGCACCAAAAAAGGTTCAGGCAGTCTGAATGTTTCCTTACCTATGGTAACCTGGCGTTCCTGCATAGCTTCCAATAAAGCACTTTGCACCTTGGCCGGAGCACGGTTAATTTCATCGGCCAATACAAAATTGGCAAATACAGGTCCTTTCTTTACCTGAAAAGTTTCATCTTTCTGGCTGTAAACCATCGTACCGATAACGTCCGCCGGCAACAAGTCAGGTGTAAACTGAATACGGCTATATTGTGCATCAATCAATGAAGCCAGCGTTTTGATAGCCAATGTTTTTGCCAAACCGGGCACACCTTCCAATAACACATGTCCGTCAGACAACAAACCGATTAACAACGACTCTACCAGGTGCTTTTGTCCTACAATAACCTGGTCCATGCCCGTAGTAAGATTGGTAACGAAAGCACTTTGTCTTTCAATCCGCTCGTTCAATTCGCGGATATCAATTGTTTCAGCCATAAATCAATGTATTTTAATGTTTAATTTTTCGTTTTCGTCCGGCCATACACCGGTAATTATAATTCGCTTCCAAAAGTACGGGAATAAATTAACCATAGCAACTAATTTTTATTAAAAAACAATGTGAAACCTTTAGATTAAACTACTTTCATAGAGTTTAGAGCCTGTTTAATTTTGTCCAGCATTCTTTTCAAGAGTTCTTCTTTGAAAATATTTTTCTGTTTTTACTAAGAGCATAGCAGGCTATGTAACGGATAAAAAGAGGAATACAGACCGGGAAGAAACTCAAAAGGAGTTGAAGAAAATACTTCTTCAAGAATATTTAAACAAACTCTGAGTCTTTAACAAAAAAGAAGCAGTATCTTTTTACTGCTTCTTCACTAATTTAGGTATCTTTATTGTTGTGCCCGCAGGTACATTATCCGGTTTTTTGATAACGTCCGGATTATGCTTTACTATATATGGATATAACGCTTTAGTTCCATAAAAACGAAGAGCCACTCTGGTCAATGTCTCACCCGGCTTTATCGTATATGTCGCCTGCGTTCCTGCAATGGTATAATTGGTAGAATCGGGTACATACTCAACTTTCTTCTGTTTTTTCGGCTGGGAAGCAGATGTAGCGGCTACTACAGTCTGTTTGACGACAACCGGTGCTTCCTGCTGTTTTATTACAGGCTCAGCAATCAGCTTCTTCGACACAGTATCTTTTACGGCAATCGCCACACTGTCCTTAACACCGACACTATCCATCAAGACCGTATTACCTGCCGCATTGCCAGCTTCATTGTCAGCGGTTTCCTCCACAGGTGGTTCAGCCGATAATCCGTCAAACCAATCAGGATAATACAAATAAGCGATGGTTCCTGCACATAGCAATACCACAAGAGCCACGATGGCAATGAAGTATTTCATTGCGGAAGATTCAGCCGGGCCGGCAGTTTTGATAACCTCTACCCTCTCTTCATAAACTTCCTCCGAAGCCACAGTCTCCACAGGAACAACGGCTTCTTCTACAGGTTCCGGTTCGACAGGACTATCGATTTTCTCCGCAATCTCCGGTGTCTCAACCGCACTACCGGCAACCACTTCCGACACAGCATCTTCCACTTTCTGCTCCGTATCTTCATCCTCCTCACTGTCACTATCTACAGGGGTATCTTCTAAAACAGTACCTTCATTGAGCACTACTGTTTCAAAATGCGCAAACGGCTTATTGATAATATCTTTCAAAGCAGGCTCCGGAGTAAATGAAACTTTGGTATGGCCTTGTATCTCAAAGCGTTCCCCAGTATTGACATTTACACTCTCCCGGCTTTCCACATCAATCAGTTTAAAAGCGCCCAGACCTTTAATCTTCACATACTTGTCTTTTTCCAACGCTTCTTCAATCAGTTGGAAAAACTCTTTCACAAAACTATCGGCATTCTTCTTGCTCATGCCATGCTTCTCAGCCAGCAAATCAATCAGATCCTGTATGTTTAGTTTTTCATTCATAATATGGAAGATTTAAAAAGAAAGATTACTTAAACTTATCCTTTAGCAAGGTACTGGGTTTATATGTCAGCACCAGTTTAGGCGGAACCAGCATACGTTGTTTGGTTGTTGGATTTACGGATATACGTTCCGCTTTCTTTTTCACTTCGAATGTTCCAAAACCTTGTATGGAAATCATATTCCCTTCTTCCAGTTGCCGCGTCATATCCGACAGTAAAGAAGTAACCAACTCCGAAGTATCCTTCAAAGTATACCCTAACCTGCGTGACAATTCCGAAGTAAATTCTTTGTTATTCAAAATCCAAGCTTTAAAATTGTGAACTACTGTGCTATATTAGCAAATCTTCCCCACATACACAAGAAGTACGAAAGGAAATATTTAAATAATCCGTCCAAAAAGGTCGAAATCATCGGAATTTATTATCTCTACCCGATAAAAGCCGCCAATCTCCAACGGTTCATCACCACATTCAATCAGCACTTCCGGGTCTACTTCGGGAGAATCGAACTCCGTACGTCCGATATAGTAATCACCTTCCAAACGATCGATTATCACTTTCATCTGCCTGCCTATCTTTGCCGCGCTCAGTTCGGCGGAAATACCTTGCTGGATGGACATCAATTCATCCAACCGGGCTTGCTTTACTTCTTGAGGAATGCTGTCTTCGTAATGGGCAGCGGCATACGTACCTTCCTCCTCGGAATATGCAAATGCCCCCATTCTATCGAAGCGCACCTTGCGGACAAACTCCTTCAACTCTTCAAAGTCAGCTTCCGTTTCTCCAGGATGCCCCACCATAAGCGTAGTTCGCAAGTGAATTCCCGGAACTTCTTCCCGAAACTTTTCTATCAACCGATAAGTATCCTCTTTGGTAACATGACGGCGCATTTTCTCCAGCATATTATCACTGATATGCTGCAAGGCAATATCCATATATTTACATACATTGGGACGCTCGCGCATCACGCGGAATAAATCCATCGGGAAATGAGCCGGATAAGCATAATGCAAACGTATCCATTCCACACCTGGAATTTCTGAGATTTTTTCAATTAATTGGGGCAACATCTGCCTCTTATATAAATCTACACCATAATAGGTCAATTCCTGCGCAATAACCTGAAACTCTTTCACTCCGCGGGCCACAAGATACTTCACCTCGTCCAGAATTTCTTCCATAGGACGCGACACATGCCGACCCGTAATAATAGGGATGGCACAATAAGAACATTTGCGGTCGCATCCTTCCGATATTTTCAGATAAGCATAATGCTGGGGAGTGGTCAGTGTACGCTCTATATGCAGTTCATCATGGTATACCTTACCCAAGTCCTGCAGCAACTCTTTCCAATTGAACTTACCATAAAATTTATCCACCTGAGGAATTTCAATTGCCAGTTCCTTCAGATAACGTTCCGAAAGGCAACCCATGACATAGAGTTTCTCCAGTTCGCCTTCTTCCTTGGCCTGTGCAAATTCAAGAATCATATTAATGGACTCCTCTTTTGCATCGCCGATGAAACCACAGGTATTAATTACGGCAATCTCTCCTTTCGGCCGCTCGGCATCATGCGTCACATGAAAACCCGCTTCTTCCAACTGGCGCATCAAATGCTCCGAGTCCACTAAATTTTTAGAGCAGCCTAATGTTATGATATCAATAGTTTTCCGTTTCATGCATTCCCTCCGAACAACGAATCGACAAACTCTTTTTTACGGAACACCTGCAAGTCCTCTATGCCTTCTCCCAGACCGATGTACTTTACCGGAATCTTAAACTGGTCGGAGATTCCGATTACAACGCCGCCTTTAGCCGTTCCGTCCAGCTTGGTTACAGCCATTGCCGTAACCTCCGTTGCCAAAGTAAACTGCTTGGCCTGCTCAAATGCATTCTGTCCGGTGGAACCGTCCAAAACAAGCAATACCTCATTCGGAGCATCCGGCACAACCTTCTTCATTACATTCTTAATTTTGGTCAGCTCATTCATCAGACCCACTTTATTATGCAGACGTCCGGCGGTATCTATAATCACCACATCGGCATTATTGGCTACCGCTGAACTCAAAGTATCAAATGCCACAGAAGCAGGGTCAGCACCCATTTTCTGTTTAATGACGGGAACCCCCACACGTTCTCCCCAGATAACCAGCTGCTCCACCGCCGCCGCACGGAAAGTATCGGCAGCACCCAGATAAACGGATTTGCCGGCTTTCTTAAACTGATAAGCCAGTTTGCCTATAGTCGTGGTTTTTCCTACACCATTCACTCCCACTACCATAACCACGTATGGTTTCTTCGTAACAGGAGTTTCAAAGTCGTCCACATCATCCGAGTTGTTCTCTGTAAGCAAAGCAGCGATTTCATCGCGCAGAATCACATTCAGCTCCTTCGCATTCATATATTTCTCGTCTGCGGCACGCTTCTCGATACGTTCTATAATCTTCAACGTAGTTTCTACGCCCACATCCGAAGTAATCAACACCTCTTCCAGATTATCCAGCACCTCATCATCCACTTTCGATTTACCGGCTATAGCACGGGCAATCTTCCCGAACACACTCTCTTTTGTTTTAGATAATCCTTTATCTAATGTTTCCTTCTTTTCTTTTGAGAAAAAACTAAAAAATCCCATAGTCTACTTTTTTGTACAATACATTATGCCACAAAGATATAACAAAATTAACAAATAATAAAAGCCGAAACGATTTAATAGCAAAAAAAATCCCCCCGCCGATATATCGGCGAGAGGAGCTTTATAAGTAATCAGCGCCTTACAGCAACTGCATTTATCTTATTTCTTGAAAAAGTCCTGTACTTTTTCGTTAGGAACCATTTGCTCATCAAAGATGTAAGCACCGGTCTTCGGAGACTTAACCATCTTGATAACCTTCGTATAAGCACGACCTTCCTTAGAACCATCGTGCAAACTTGCTACTGTTTTCTTTGCCATGGGTTATACTATTATTATTTAATTTCCTTGTGTACTGTTACTCTCTTCAGAATCGGGTTGTATTTCTTCAACTCCAGTCTCTCGGTAGTGTTCTTTCTGTTCTTCGTTGTAATATAACGAGAAGTTCCCGGCATACCGCTATCCTTGTGTTCTGTGCATTCCAGAATCACCTGTACTCTGTTACCTTTTGCTTTCTTTGCCATAATCAGTTATTCTCCTCTACTTTTAGCCAATTACTTTAATGCTTTTCCAATCACAATAACCCTTAGCTACTGCATCCTTCAAAGCAGCATCCAAACCTTTTTTGTTAATAATGCGCAGGCCGTTGGCGCAAATGCTCAGACTGATCCAGCAGTCCTGTTCTACATAATAGAATTTCTTGTTAAACAAGTTCAAATCAAAGGTTCTTTTTGTTCTTCTCTTTGAGTGTGAAACATTGTTGCCAATCATGGCTTTCTTTCCGGTAATTTGACAAATCTTCGACATTTCTATCTTTATTTTATAGTTTTTATCTATACTTATTTCAAACAGAGCGCAAAGTAAGCACTTTTATCGTTACGAAACAAGTTTTTCCTAAAATAATTCGTTGTACGAAAACATTTTTTCCTCATTTCAGCATACTACAGAGCATAAACAGCGCATTTTGAATAGCCGACTGTACATTTTCCACCCTTCCGCGATCACCTTCCTGCTTCATGGTTACAATTTCGTTTTTGCAGGCAGCCGCTATCCACACAGTACCTACCGGTTTCTCCGGTGTACCGCCACCGGGGCCGGCAATTCCCGAAGTAGCAACCGCGCAATCCGTTTTCAACGTTTTCATCGCACCTTTCACCATTTCAACAACCGTCTCCCTGCTCACTGCACCGTGCTGCGCCAGCGTCTCGACAGAAACATGGAGCAAATCCGCCTTTATTTCGTTGGAATACGCCACAATTCCGCCTTTAAAATACTCCGAGCTCCCCGGAACCGAAGTTATCAAGGCAGCTATTCCGCCACCGGTACAACTTTCAGCGGTGGAAAGGGAGAAATTCTTTGCTTTCAGCAGTTCCCCTACCTTCTCTTCCGTCTTCATACCTTATTATATATATGCAATATACTTTTTCCTTATAAAGTGACACGTGAATAAGCCGGCGCTTCCATCGGACAGAAATCCTTATCCAGATACTTGAAGTATCCGGTTATGGCAATCATTGCAGCATTATCCGTTGTATAGCTGAACTTGGGAATGAAAATATTCCATCCATACTTCTCAGCATGTTCGCGGAATGAATTTCGCAGACCGTTGTTTGCCGATACACCACCTGCAACGGCCACATCCTTTATCTTGTACTGTTTTGCCGCTTTACGTAACTTATCCATCAGAATATCGACAACGGTAGCTTCCAGCGATGCCGCCAGGTCTGTCTTGTGATGTTCGATGAAATCGGGGTCATCCTTTATCCAGTCGCGCAAGGAATACAGAAACGAAGTCTTCAAGCCGCTGAAGCTGTAATCCAGTCCGGGAATATGCGGTTTGCTGAAAGTAAAGGCTTTAGGATTTCCCTGGCGGGCAAGCCGGTCGATAATCGGTCCGCCGGGATAGCCCAGCCCCATTACTTTGGAGCATTTGTCGATGGCTTCACCTGCGGCATCATCAATTGTCTGCCCCAGGATTTCCATGTCGTTGTAGGCCTTTACTAAAATAATCTGAGAGTTGCCACCGGAAACCAGCAGGCAAAGGAAAGGAAATTCCGGCTGCACATTCTCTTCATCTTCCGCTTTAATAAAATGAGCTAATACATGTCCGGTCAAGTGATTGACATCTATCATAGGTATCCCCAACGCACGGGCGAACCCTTTGGCAAAGGACACACCCACCAGCAAAGACCCCATCAGTCCCGGACCGCGCGTAAACGCCACGGCACTTAATTCTTCCTTGGTAACTCCGGCACGTTTCAAAGCCTCGTGCACCACCGGCACTATATTCTGTTGATGCGCACGCGAAGCCAATTCGGGCACTACCCCGCCATAAGCTTCGTGAACAGCCTGACTGGCAACGACATTCGACAGCAGGTAGCCGTCCTTGATGACCGCTGCGGAAGTATCATCACATGAAGATTCAATTCCTAAGATTATTGTACTCATAGTGTTTATTTACGTTTAAACGCTGCAAAAGTAGTGATAAAAGTAGTATCCATAACGTATTATTTCATATTTTTGTTGGCTGAATCAAAAAAATAACCGCCTATCAGAACGCTGAAAACGACAGTACGCTGGATAATCGGTATAGTGTTAGGACTCTATATCGGAATAATTTTGCTGCTGAACATTCCTTATGTCCAGCACCGCATGTCTGTACTCGTTGCCAAGGAGCTGAGCACCGTATTAGGCAGCGAGCTCACAGTAGGGCGGATAAACATAGGATTGCTGAACCGGATTATCATCGACGACCTGGTACTGAACGACCAATCGGGAAAAGAGTTGCTGAAAATAGGCCGTCTGTCCGCTAAGTTCGAGATACTGCCGCTGTTCAGCGGAAAGATATCCATCGGCAACGTACAGCTTTTCAGTTTCAATGCCAATCTGGAAAGACCTACTCCCCAGGCAAGCACCAACTTCCAATTCGTGCTCGACGCTTTCGCTTCCAAAGACACCGTCAAGAAGAAGAGCAATTTGGACCTGCGCATCAACTCACTCCTGATACGGCGCGGAAAGGTATCTTACGATGTGTTGTCGGCCGAAAGCACTCCGGGCAAGTTCAACCCGCAACACATCCGCCTGTCCAACATTCTTGCCAACATCTCACTGAAAGCGCTCCAGAACGACTCGGTCAACGCTGCCATCAAGCGGATGAGTGTTGAAGAGGAGCACTCCGGCTTCGAACTGAAAAAACTGAGTCTGAAGATAATAGCCAACGACCGGAAGATGCGGATAGAGAACTTCGCCATAGATTTGCCCAACACCTCTTTGGCAATGGACACCATCCGTATGGAATACGACAGCCTGGAGTCACTCGGCCATTTCACCGATGATGTCCGTTTTTCGTTCCGTATGCTGCCTTCGGAAGTAGCATTACAGGATATATCGGCATTCGTGCCTGCCTTCAAGCCCTTCAAGGAGAAGTTGAAGTTGGAAATGGAAGCCGCCGGAACAGTCAACCGGCTCAACTGCCCGAAGCTGCTTATCTCTTCCAACGACCACTTCCTGCTGAAAGGCAATGTATCCCTGCAAGACCTGTCTCATCCGCAAGATGCATACATATTCGGCAATCTGTCCAATTTATATGCCGACCCGGACGGCATTGCATTCTTTGTACGCAACCTAAGTAAAGATTACAAAGGAGTTCCTCCGGTATTGCAGAATCTGGGCACGGTATCTTTCCGTGGAGAGATTTCCGGATACTTCACGGACCTGGTGACCTATGGCGAAGTCCGCACGGATATAGGCACCATCAAGACAGATGTCAAACTCAGTTCCGACAAAGACAAGGGCTATTTCGCTTATTCGGGTGCGGTAAAGACAACCGGATTCGAACTGGGCAGGATGCTGAACAACGACAAGTTTGGAAAAGTCACCTTCAACATGGACGTCAAAGGCAACCATTACGCCCAAAGATACCCCGCCATTACCATGAAAGGGCTGGTGGCATCCATAGACTACAGTGACTATACCTACGAAGACATCACTTTGGACGGAGAGTATAAGCAAGGCGGCTTCAACGGTAACGTATCGCTCAACGACGAAAACGGCGCCATACAACTGAACGGCTCTATCAATACTGCCGGCAAGACACCCACCTTCAACTTCCGTGCCGCTATCGACCATTTCCGCCCCAACACCCTGCATCTCACGCCCAAATACAAGGACACGGAATTGGCGGTAAAGATAAAAGCCGACTTCACCGGTAGCTCCATCAACGACATGAACGGTGAAATCAACGTCGACAGTCTCCAATACATCGCTCCGGAACAGAACTTCTTCATGGACAACCTGCGGATTGCCGCCACTCAGGGCGATGAGCGTCAGAAACGGCTGACTATCAGTTCCAATTTCCTGCGCGGCACTATCGAAGGCGACTATTCCTATCAGACATTGCCCGCCAGCGTGCTCAACATCATGCGGCGTTACATCCCGGCTCTGATACAACCCGCCAGGAAACCGCAGAAAACAGAAAACAATTTCCATTTCGACCTCCATATCTACGATACGGAGATACTCTCCACCGTATTCCAGATACCACTGAAAGTATATACCCACTCCACTCTGAAGGGCTATTTCAACGACAAAGCGCAACGGCTGCGCGTAGAGGGGTACTTCCCGCGGCTGAGTTACGGCGGAAAATTCTTTGAGTCGGGTGTGGTTCTCTGCGAAAATCCGGGTGAACAGTTCCAGGCAAAAGTCCGCTTCACCAACCGGAAAACAACCGGCGCGGTAAACGTAGCCCTCGAAGCCAAGGCAAAGGACGACCGGATACAAACCGTATTCAATTGGGGAAACAGCAGCGCTGTAACTTACAGCGGCAAGGTAGCCGCCCTCACGCAATTCGTCCGCAACTCTTCCCAAGAAGCTGGCGACGACAAAATACACACAAAATCCTCCCGCCAAGCCAAGAAAGAGAAACCCGCCCTGAAAACGATTGTCAACGTACAGGAAACGAACGTAATCCTCAACGACACCGTATGGAAGATACATCCTTCGCAAATCGTGGTCGACTCGGGCAAAGTGCACGTCAACAATTTCTACTTCAGCCATAAAGAGCGTCACTTGCAAATCAACGGAACCGTATCCGAACAACCTCAGGACACCGTACGCCTGAACCTGAAAGAGATAAACATAGGATACGTATTCGATATAGCCGACCTGGGTGTCAACTTCAAAGGCGAGGCCACCGGCCCGGCATATGCCAGCGGAATACTTAAAAAGCCGGTGATGAGTACCGACCTCTTCATACGCAACCTCGGCTTGAACGAGGGTCTTTTAGGCGATGCCAACATACACGGCGAATGGCACCACGACGTGAAAGGCATCTACCTGGATGCCCGTATCCGCGAGAAAGACATTGCCAAAAGCCACGTATACGGATACATCTACCCCATAAAGCCTACCAGCGCGCTCGACTTGCAAATCGAAGCCGACAGCACCAACCTGAAGTTCATCCACCACTACATGCAGAGCATCACCCCCGAATTCAACGGGCGTGCCAGCGGCCACGTACATTTCTACGGCAAGTTCAAGGCGCTGACAATGGAAGGCCGCGTATTCGGTGACGCCTCTCTCAAGGTAGATGTGCTCAACACTACTTTCTCCCTGAAAGACAGCATACTTATCGAACCGGGCGGACTTACTTTCCGCAACAACCGCATCTTCGATACACAAGGGCATCAGGGCAGAGCCAACGGTTACCTGCACTACCGGCATTTCAAGGATTTGGAATACCGCTTCCGGTTCGATGTGGACAATATGCTGGTAATGAACACCAAAGAATCGCCCGACTTCCCCTTCTACGGCACGGTGTATGGCACGGGCAACGCCACCATTGCCGGCAATGCGGCAGACGGGGTGAATATCGACGTGGCAATGACCACCAACCGCAACACCAACTTCACTTATATGAAAGAAGGTGTCGCCTCGGCAGTGAGCAACCAGTTCATACGTTTCGTAGACAAGACACCGCGCCGCGTGCTCCAGGATTCCATCATGCTGATGTCCGAATACGAGCAGGCGCAGAAAGAAGTCATGGAAAAGGAAAGTGACACCGACATACGGTTGAATCTCCTGATAGACGCAACTCCGGACGCCACCATGAAAATCATCATGGACCCCATTGCAGGCGACTATATCAGCGGTAAAGGAACGGGGAATATCCGCACCGAGTTCTACAATAAAGGAGATGTGAAGATGTTCGGCAGCTACCGCATCAGCCAGGGAGTTTATAAATTCAGCCTGCAAGAGGTTATCCGCAAGGACTTCATCATCAAAGACGGAAGTACCATCACCTTTAACGGCGCGCCGCTCAATGCCACCCTCGACATCCAGGCAGGCTATCTTGTAAACTCCGCTTCGCTGAACGACCTCGTTCCCGATGCCGGCAATTACGTCAACCAGACCAACATCAAGGTTAACTGCCTCATGGCGCTGACCGGACAGCTCACCTCGCCGGACATCAAAATGAGCCTGGAGCTGCCCAACGAACGCGACGAAGTACAGGCATTGGTACGGAATTATATCCCTACGGACGAGCAGATGAACATGCAGATACTCTACCTTCTGGGTATCGGCAAGTTCTATACTCCGGAGAATGTAGACGCCACCGGCAACTCCAACATGATGTCGAGCGTGCTCTCATCCACCCTTTCCGGACAACTGAACAATGCACTCTCGCAGATTATCGACAGCAACAACTGGAACTTCGGCACAAACTTCAGCACCGGAGAAAAAGGCTGGACGGACATGGAGTTCGAGACAATGCTTTCCGGGCAACTGCTGAATAACCGCCTGCTCATAAACGGTAACTTCGGCTATCGCGACAACCCGATGGCGAACACCAACTTCGTAGGCGACTTCCAAGCCGAATGGCTCGTAAACCGTTCCGGCGATATTCGTCTGAAAGCGTATAACGAAACCAACGACCGCTATTATACCAAGACCAACCTCACTACCCAGGGTATAGGCATTATCTTCAAGAAGGATTTCAACAAGTGGAATGAACTGCTCTTTTGGAACAAGTGGAAATTGAAAAGGCTGAAAAGAAAACAAGTGAAGGAGGATACGTCCGCCCCGGACAGCATCCCCCAGAAGAAATCCCGCCCGGAAGCACAATCCAAACGGGAAAGGAAGGAATAAGCGCATGCTTTCTTTAAAAATACCCTTCCCGCTTTTTTCCCACGGGAATCAAGTACAAACAGACGGTCTGTTTGCACCGAACAGACCGTCTGTTTGTGCCATACGGACCATCTGTTTCACTCCGGCAGACCATGCGTTTTACCCTATCTTAAGCCACTTTTGGCATGGACAGCGTTCCGGACACCCCGGCGTACACCTATAAAAACTGTCCTTCAATGGATTACGCCCTTAAGCGGACAACCTTCCGAACATTTGCCGGACACATAAGAAATAAAGAAAGAATTGATATATTAAAATATATCAGTACTTTTCTTCCTTGAAACGTTTTTGACCTTCAAGAAAAACTTCGTCCGGCATCCCCCACTTGCAGATAATGGCAGTTATCCGCAAGCGTTGCCCGTAAACAAACAAAATCCAATAAAATGCAATATATTATATCGCGTGCGGTAATGGCGCACGCAAAGACTGTAAATATTATAAAACTAACGGATCATGAAAGATTTAACAACCTTTACGCTTTCAGTCATACAGGAGCTGGAAGACGAAGGGCGGTTCGGAACCGCCCATGTATACCGCAGCATGCTGCGGGCTTTCCAACGGTACTGGGAAAGCCAACACCCCAAAACCGAAATACGGATGCGGAAAGTGTTTGATGTCGCCACGATACAGAAGTTCGAAAGGCACCTGCTGGAGAGGATGCTCAAGCTGAACACCATGTCAACCTACCTGCGCATGTTGCGGGCCGTATACAACCGCGCGTTGCTGGCGGGCCTCACCGGATATGTGCCCGGACTGTTCAAGCATGTATACACCGGAACCCGTGCCGACGTGAAACGAGCCCTGCTCCCCGCCGAAATGGGACAGACCCTTGACATCTCCGCTTCCGTGCGCCGGGAGCTGAAAGAAGCGCAGATATGGTTCGCCTTGCTCTTCCTGCTGAGGGGCATGCCCTTTGCAGACCTTGCAAGGCTGCGCAAATGCGATTTCAAGGACGGGGTAATTACCTACTGCAGACAGAAAACGGGAAGACAGATACGTGTACACGTCACCGCCGAAGCGGCAGAGCTTATCCGCCAATGCGCCGACCGCCGCACGGGTTCGCCCTACCTGCTCAACATACTGGGAGACGAAAACTGCCGTTTCCCGCTGGGAAGGCGTGAAGAATACCGACATTACCAGCAGGTCTTGCGGAGCTTCAACCGGAAGCTCAAACTGCTGGCAACCGCACTCGGACTGAGAGGAAAGCTCTCCTCCTACACCGCACGACACACATGGGCCACAACGGCGTTCCACACCAAAGTCACTGTGGGAGTAATAAGCAACGCACTGGGGCATTCATCGGTAAAGGTCACGGAAACCTATCTGAAACCCTTCGAAAACGAAGCGCTGGACAAGGCCAACAAGAAAATTATTGCTTACGTAAAGAAATGCGGAAACCGATAAGGATGGCTGGGAAATATTTTCTGTATATTACTATGATACAGATTATTACAAAGGAATTACTTTGTAGGTAACGGGAGATATTCCTACCGCAAAAGTAATTATAAAACTTGAAAAACAAAACAAAAAAGATAAAATCTTATCGGATACGGCGTAAAAGACCGGCAACAGACAAAACAGAACAAACCAGCCCCAACCTATAGAGCAATAATCAGCCTGCCGCCTTCCGAACGGAAAGCAGGAAAACGCCTGTTGTATAAATTTTACAGATATACAACCCGGCTGCACACGTGGCAGACGCTTCTGCAAGATGCCTGACGGCAATCTCCCGTTACCTACAAAGTAACGGACAGATACCCAAATCAAACAAACAAGAAAACTACATGATAACGCCCAGAACACAGACTGCCATTGCAGTACTCAAATGTATTTATGCAAGAGACTACGGTACTTGCATAAAACCGTGCACACTTACCGAAAAAGAAAAACAAGCACTATTATTACAACTTTCCATCGCAAAGTTCATCCTTCTGAAAGACACGGAAAATCCGCTGGAAATACAGTCCTACATCCCTGCCAGAAAAGCTGTGGAAATATCCCTGCTGGATATTCTCGAAGCCACGGGAGAACATCTGAACTGCAACCGCCCCATTACCGAGCAATTCTATGCACAATACGGAAGAGCCGCCCAGAAACTCGGAATAATAAACCAGATAGCCAGAATATACTTAAAGGAAATTACACTGACAGATTTATAAAAGGAGGACAATAAATTGAAAAAGATAAACTATATCATAATATCGGCTTTGTTTGCAATATTGCCTTATACAAGCAGACTGAAAGCGCAAACCATAGCTGTAAAAAGTGACCTGCTCACCGGAGCACTCTCTTCTCCCAATCTTAGTGCAGAGGTAAAACTCTCCGAACGTTTTACGTTGGAAGCCGGATTCCATTACAACCCTTTCTCAATAGGCAAAGACAAATACCTGAAGCACTGGTTTGTACAACCAGAATTGCATTATTGGATGCATCAACCCTATAAAAGAAGTTTCTTGGGGATAAATCTCATGTATGGAGTATACAACATAAGCAAAATAAAATTGCCTTTCGGAATATTCAAAGGAATACGCTCGTCAAGATACGAAGGAGATTTTGTAGGAATAGGAATATCGTATGGCTATCATTTTATCCTGTCTTCCCATTGGAGAGTGGAAACAAGCATCGGAATGGGATTTCTTCACACCGGATATGAGCGTTACTATTGTTCGAGTTGCGGAGAAAAAACAGGAGCAGGCAATAGAAACTTCATTGCACCTACCAAAGCGGCAATCTCCCTGATATATATAATAAAATAATGACAAACAATAACAAATTACATATTAACACTTAAAAAAACAGATGCATATGAAAACAAACAATTTTTTATGGGCAACATTGGCAACAGCCATCCTTACACTGACAGGATGCAGCAGTGACGACAACGAACTGACAGTTCCTCAACTGCAAGATAAAACAGCACTTTTGGAACTGCGTCTGATCGGGAATGGAATAAATACCAAAGCAACCGGTGACAATTTACCCACGCAAGCCGAAGAAAACACTGTAAAGTATTTCACTGTTGCTATTTTCAACAGCGACAACACCGTAAATACCCTGCACACTGTAACCGAAAACACAGCCTCGGCAACAACCATCAGCTGCACACCGGCAACAGACTGTACAGGTATCGTAGTAGCCAACGCTCCTTCCGATAGTTATTTTACAGGTGTACTGAACAAGGACGATTTCTTGAAGAAAACCATCGCATTGGCGGATGCACAAACCAAAGACTGCCTGCCTATGAGCGGAAATATAAAAGACAAGAACGGCAACACCACTTTCACGTTAAGCGCAGGCGACAATGACGGAATAACCGCCCAATTGAGCCGGCTTGTGGCAAGAGTATCGATAAGCAGCATCAAAACTGACTTCGACCCCAAAGGGCAGTACTCAGCAGCATCGTATGAGCTGAAAAACATCTTTGTCCGAAATGCAATAAAAGAAGTGATACCGGGCACAGGCGAATACAGCACAACGAAAATGGAAACCCCTGCTTACCTGAGCGGAGACTACGACAGTTCCAACGGAACAGCAGATTATCTGGCAAATGCGATAAGCCCTGCTGCGGATGTAAAAAATGAACATCAGACCAACTACTGGTTTTATGTTCTTCCAAACGAGGAAACCACCCATACGGCATTGGTACTGGAAGGTACATTCAAGAAAAACGCGGACGATACGGGAAGTACCATCTATTACCCGATAATCATCAATAAAAGCCAAAGCGGAACAACCATTACCGGAGGTTCGGGCACAGGCACTTCAAACATAGCCCGTAACACTACTTACAGCATAAAAGCCACCATCAAAAGTATAGGTATTGCAGATCCTATGGGAGATATAACCCCTACTTCACTCCAACTGACGGTAAGCGTGGCGGACTGGGCATTGAATATTACCCAGGATGTGACTTTCGAATAAAACCTGAATAACAAACAATACTTAAAATAGCCATGAAGTTTCTCCGAATATCCATACTTACGGCACTACATGTATGCCTCATATTCCTGCACACATCATGTATACGGGAAGAGATGAACGCCTGTGTACAATACAAGCTGAACACACAGGCAGTGGATGAACAAGGAAATGACCTGACCGGAAACGGGATACTGGAAAAATCGGAAGTTTATCTGTTTGGAGAAAAAGGATTTATAAGAATGATACCGGCAAAAGCATCGTTGGAATATCTCTTTGGAAACCATAAGAGCGAAAGGCTGACACTCGTAGCATGGGGAAACATCAAGGAAGACACCTTGATTACTATCCCCATCCTGCCGGGAACCTCCATCGAAAATGCACGCCTGAAACTGAAAAGACATACCGAAGGCAACCATCTGCCTGTAACGGATATGTTCTATTGCCGCAAGGAGCTGAATAATACCGCCACAAGAAGCATACAGGAAGAAAGCATCACATTGGTAATGAAAAGAATAGCAGCAGGACTTAGCATACATACCCTGCACCTGGAAGAGCAATATCCCCGACAAGAAGAAAACTATACACTTCTTATAAGAGGCACGGGAACGGAAATGGACTTCACAGGTAAAGTGACAGGCGAAAATGCCGAGTACAAGCCACTATCCATTACCGATGAGCAAGGAAATGTACATGTTCCCCCTTTCAGGATTTTTCCTACTGGGGAAGGAAAGGGTATAGAAATAGACATATACAGAGGGCAGGATAAGGTATGTACAGTGGAACGGGACAATGAAGGAAAACCTCTCTACGTAATGGCAGGAAAGCAAACGGACATTGAAATTGATTTCAAAAACACACAAATAAAAGCAACAGTAAAGGTCTTGCCTTGGGGAGAAGTGAACCAGAACACAGAAATCTAAGTAAGGAGAAGTATGACACAATTATTGAAATACAAAAGTGGTAAAATGACCGCATTATCTGTTATAGCCTTCACTGCAACCATTGTTGCCATGTTAGCATCATGCGATACCGCGCAACTCGAAATTCCGGAAGTGCAACTGACACTCCGCCTTTCGTTACCGGAAACAGGAGAATACGCACGTACACGTGCTATCACAGCCGATGAAGAAAATGCGATAGATATTGAACAACTGAAAGTATTGGTCTTCAAGGTAGAAGGAACTTCCGAGCTCTTTGCCTATGAAACTCCGCAGATACAGTTGCAGGCAAACCGGTATACAGTAACCCTAAAGCAAAGCCAAGCGGAAGAAAAGTACAGATTAGTTGTCATAGCCAATGCCGGCAAACAATTACCGGCCATTCAGGAAAACACTCCTAAAGACGAGGTACTAAGAAAAATTACGTTCAGCGCCAGCGGCAACTGGAACACGGCCGGTCCCTCAGATTACACTCCTTTTCCCATGTGGGGAGAAAGTGCCACTGCGCAATCGATAACTTCTGCCACTACTTTGGGTTCCATCACCTTGCTTCGAGCATTGGCGCGTATAGATGTGGGCTGCGGACTCAAGGAAGAGACAGCAACAGGAGTCGGCGGATTCGCATTAAAAACCGTCAGCATATACCGGACTAACAATAAAGGCTATGCTGCCCCCGTAGACAGTAAGACAATCACCGACAATGTGGTTTCAGCCGTATCCGTACCTTCTGATGCCGGCACCAATGATGTCCTGACCTATACCTGTACAGATGATAAATCATTGCTACGGACTATCTATATAGCAGAAGCAGAGCAGGGAACCAACAAGGATAATAATATATGTCTGGTCATAGGCGGGATTTATACAGGAAATACATATTATTACAGAGTGGACCTGACCGTCAACGGGAGTTATATTCCTATTAAAAGGAATTGCCGCTATATCATAAATATCAAAGCTGTGAACAGCATAGGCTATACAACAGAAGAGGAAGCACTCCACGGCGACATTGTATTGTCCGTTACTGCCGACTTGTCGGCAGAAGCATGGGGCAGCCAGACAGAAGCGGGCAAGGAAACAATAACATTACTCTAAAAACAGTATAAAACAGATGGCAAAAATCATATCCTATACAATATTCATACTATTATTCGTAACCGGATGTAGTACCGATGAAACGGAATATTTTCCAGAAGATAATGTATTGGTCGAAGTCAAAGCGCCACAGACCGATGGGTGGAGTACAAAAGATTATATCAACACCCGGAATTACCCGGAAAAAACAACCGTACGGAAAGAGGAAGACGGACTGAATATAAAAATACATACGCTTCCCGATACGAAAGGAACTGCCAAAAGCGGCATAAATACCCGCTGGGCGAATATGGAAGATAACATCACTTTCAGGGTGATAGCCTACAAATGTGCAGATGCCGCCAATATTTCAACGGCCAATTATGCCGGTTACGGAGACTACAGATTATCGGGTAGCAGCGTGCAAACGAACAAGAAACTATCCCTTCTAATAGGAACTTATACGTTTGTCTGCTATTCTTTTGGCAATTCAAATTCCTTAGCCGGCTTCGATAACAGTACAACCAATATTCCTGTTTCAAACGGACAAAATTTCATGATCTGCATAAAGCCTAATATCAGCATAAACAAGGCGGAAGATAGTAAATACACTTTGGACAATATTGTATTCAAACACCTGTGCGCACGATATAGGGTATTGGCAAAAGCGCAAAGTGGAAGAATGAGTAACATCACAGCATGTTCCGGTTCCATAACATTGCCTAAAAAGACAGCAGTCTATTCATTTACCGACAACACATTGAATGTACAAGAAGAGAATACAGAAACCGTAAACATACTTTGGAACAATCCGGACGCCATGGAAGTATATAGCGAATACATATATTTACTTCCTCAAAACTCTGCAAAGATAACCGTCAGCCTGGATTTTACTGTTGGCGGAAAAGCCTACACAAACAAAAGTATCACAGCGGACGGATTGACATTTACTGCAAACAATACATACTACAGCAGCATAGATTTTAGTACAGACCAAGGTTACATAGTCGGAGGCGTAATATGGGCCAACGGAAATCTTTATTACGAGAACAATGAATATAAATTCTTTCCGAATACAGAAGACTTCATAGGAGGTACAAATACCGGCGAAATATTCTATTATAATGCACTGCTGCCATATCCATCCCTTAAAACAGATCCTGTAAAAACCTGGAATCCGGCGAATGACCCATGCAGTAAAATCGCTCCGGCAAACACATGGCGCACTCCAAGTTCCAAGGACTTCACCAAGTTACAGGAAGCAGGTTATACGATAGATGCAGCAAGTGAAAGCAAGAAAGGGTTCAAATTCGGCAATACGCTTTTCCTGCCGTATTGCGGTTATCTGCAATCCAAAGTGTCTCCATATTATAAAGACAAAGACTATCGCGGATTATATGCCACTTCCGATTACAAATATATATTTGTATTTTGGAACAGTGCTTATAACGGAAAAGCCGGATGCAACATGCCTAATGACTACAACTGCCCGTGGGATGCTTTTTGTATCCGGTGCATTCGGGATTAACACCGGCCTGGCAGATTTGCTGCAACTCCTGTTGTACAGCACTACCTATGACACAAAAAGCCAGCTAATCCATTGCGAGTTAGCTGGCTAATTCTATAATATTTTCCGAAAAATCTTAGGGTTCTGCGCAATGCCATTAAAACGGCACAGGCCCGTCCAATCCCACCCCGCCAAACGGATTGTCCGTTTGAGGCATATAGTCGGAGGCAGATGGAGGCGGTGGCGTAGAGGGACTGCCGATGGGCGCATTCATACGCGAACCGAACGTGGCTCCTCCCATACCCTCGGTAGGCGGCGGAATAACCATATCGTCTTCCGGATTCTGGAAGCGGGTGTACTGGCCGATAAAGCGCAGGCGCACATCGCCCACGGCACCGTTACGGTGCTTGGCTATGATAATCTCCGCCATGCCGCGCAAGTCTGTGCCGTCGGCGGAAGTATAAATCTTGTAATATTCGGGACGGTGGATGAAGCACACCATATCGGCATCCTGCTCAATGGCTCCGGACTCGCGAAGGTCGCTCAACTGCGGACGCTTGCCCTCTTCTCCCTCACGGTTCTCTACACCACGGTTCAACTGAGACAGGGCGATAATGGGAATGTTCAGCTCCTTGGCCAACCCCTTCAACGAACGCGAAATCGTACTCACCTCTTCCTGACGGCTGCCGAACGACATGCCGCTGGCATTCATCAACTGAAGGTAGTCGATGATAATCACCTTTACCCCATGCTCGCGAACCAGACGGCGGGCCTTGGTACGAAGTTCGAATACGGAAAGCGAGGGAGTATCATCCACGTACAGAGGCGCATCCAGCAGGTCGCGCAGCTTATAGTCCAACTGCTGCCATTCGTAATCGGCAAGCTGTCCGCTTTTGATTTTCTCACTCGGTATCTCGCACACGTTGGAGATGAGACGGTTCACCAACTGTACGTTGCTCATTTCAAGGGAGAACAAGGCTACGGGATTGCGGAAGTTCACGGCGATGTTCTTCGCCATGGAGAGCACGAACGCCGTCTTACCCATGGCAGGACGGGCGGCTATGATAATGAGGTCGGAGTTCTGCCAGCCGGAAGTCATCTTGTCCAGTTTCGTAAATCCGCTCTCAAGACCGCTCAAACCGTCGGTACGGGCGGCGGCTTTCTGAATAAGGTCGTACGCTTCGGCAATGACCGGATTGATTTGCGTATAGTCCTTCTTCATGTTCTGCTGCGAAATCTCGAAGAGCTTGCCTTCGGCTTCCTGCATCAGGTCGTCCACATCGAGCGTCTCGTCGAACGCCTTGGACTGTATGTTACTGGTGAAGGTTATCAGCTCGCGCGCCAACGCCTTTTGGGCAATGATACGGGCGTGATACTCGATATGCGCAGAGGATGCCACCTTGCTGCTGAGCTGGGTGATGTAGAACGGGCCGCCCACCTCTTCCAAATCTCCGCGCTTGGCAAGCTGCTCCTTCACGGTGAGAATGTCCACCGGTTTCTGATTGACGGCAAGGTCTGTGATAGCGGAGTATATCAGCTGATGCCGGTGTTCGTAAAAAGATTCGGGACGGAGAATTTCGCTCACCAGCGAATAAGCGTCTTTCTCGATCATCAATGCACCCAGTACGGCCTCTTCCAGTTCCGGCGCCTGCGGCTGGATACGCCCGTAATCGTTGACCGGCTGGGGTGATTTCGACTTCGGGGTGCGGGTTGTTCGTCTTTGTTCTGCCACTTTATGAATTAAGAATTGAAATTTAAAAATTAAGAAATAAATAGTCCGCCTTTCAAAAGGGAAAGCAAAGATAAATGATTTTATTGATAGCAATCAACAAATCGTTGTTAAGTTTTCAATCTACTATGAACAGAATTCATTAACTTTGTCTCCGAAGCCTGCTTTGACAGGCCCGTTTTTATTTTTAAATTTTCAATTCTTAATTCTCAATTTAACGATGCTTACTTTTCCGAATGCTAAAATAAACCTGGGACTGAATATTACAGAAAAACGACCGGACGGTTACCATAACCTGGAGACCATCTTCTACCCTATTCCCGTGGAAGATGCGCTGGAAATAAACCCGCTGCGCGAGGGTGACGGCAAATATTGCCTGCATCAGGCTGGTATGGAAATAGCGGGAGAAGCGGAAAACAACCTCGTGGTGAAGGCGTATAAGCAGCTGGACGGGTTGTTCGACCTGCCGCCGGTGGATATTCATCTGTTCAAGCATATCCCATCGGGGGCCGGATTGGGTGGCGGCTCGGCAGATGCTGCATTTATGCTGAAAATGCTGAATGAGAAGTTCGGTCTTGGACTGAGTACCGGGACTTTGGAAGAGTATGCCGCCCGACTGGGAGCGGATTGCGCTTTCTTCATCCGGAATGCTCCTACCTATGCGGAAGGCATCGGAAATGTGTTCTCGCCTGTATCCTTGTCGCTGAAAGGGTATCAGCTCTGGTTGGTAAAACCGGATATATTCGTTTCCACACGGGATGCTTTCTCACAAATAAAGCCGCACCGTCCGGAACGGTCACTGAAAGAGACGATGCAGCTGCCCGTTGAAGCATGGAAAGAGTATATGGTGAATGACTTTGAAGAGAGCGTGTTCCCACAGTTTCCCGCTATCGGGGCAATCAAGGATGAGATGTACCGGCAAGGCGCTGTCTATGCGTCGATGAGCGGTTCGGGTTCATCGGTGTACGGACTGTTTGCGGCGGATGCCGTATTGCCGGATGTAGACTTCGGTGAAAAAGCATTCGTATATAAAGGGAAGCTGACCGTTTAAAAGTATGAAATATAAAGTATGAGGAATGAACCATGCGGACGGGACATTGTTATACCCTATATTTTATACTTCATACTTAATTTCAGAATGAAAAGATTCAGATTTTGCTTGGTAGCAGGCATGCTACTGTTTATTTCCGTTTCCACTGTTGCCAAAGGAGTTCCCACAAGCATACAGGCTGCTTTCGAAAAGATGTACCCGTATGTTGCAAATGCCCAATGGGAACAGATGGCAGGATGTTACGTAGCGGAATTCGTTATTGACGGCAGGGAAACAGATGTGTGGTTCGACGAAAATGCCCAATGGGTAATGATGGAGAATGATGTGGAGTCGCTGGAGAAAGTTCCCGCTCCCGTTGCGAAAGCATTTATGGAAAGCATTATGGCTTCCATGAGATTGAGGGATGTAAGGATAGTCACGTTTCCCAAACGTCCTGCGGTAATCGTTATCGAAGTGGAAGGCTACAATTCCGGTGAAGAATTCCAACTGTTCTATGCACCGGACGGAAAGCTGCAACGGCAACTGAATGTGAGTGAACTGGGCGGAGAGATTTACCCGGGACTTTTTAATTAAGCATAAAAGTATGAGGTATAACCATGCGGATGGAGCACGGTTATACCTCATACTTTATATTTTATACTTAAACTCAGTACACTTCTACTTTCGCGGCTATCCGTTTAGCTTTATCGCGCAGCGCATCGAGGTCGCTGTCCAACGGGGCATAGCACAATACAACACCCATACGGCGATTGACGCGGGTGGTAGGCTTGCCGAAGATACGCAAGTAAGTATCTTCTTCTTTGGTCACCTCTTCCATGCCGCGGTAGTTGGGACGCTCCTGACTGGCAATGGGCGAAAGGATAACGGCACTTGCCCCTATCCGCTCCTGCTTGATACCCGGAATGGGCAAACCGAGTACGGCGCGGCAATGCAATTCGAATTCGTTCAGGTTCTGTGTTCCTGCCAGTGTCACCATGCCCGTATCGTGCGGACGCGGAGAGAGTTCGGAGAAGTAAACGCCGTTCTCGTGACTCAGGAAGAATTCCACTCCCCACAAACCGGCGCCGGTCAGGGCACGGGTCACTTTCTCCGCCATATCCTGCGCTTCCTTTAAATGAGCAGGGTCGATATGGGCGGGCTGGAAGCTCTCGCGATAGTCGCCGCCCTTCTGCACATGTCCGATAGGCGGGCAGAACAAGGTAGGGCCATTCTTTTGGGTAACCGTCAGCAAGGTGATTTCACTATCGAACTTGATAAACTCCTCAATGATAAGCTCCTTGATGTCGCCACGGCTTCCGTTGCAGCCGTACTCCCAGGCATGCTCCAGTTCGTCGGCACTCTTTACGAGCGACTGCCCCTTACCGGAAGAGGACATCAGCGGCTTTACCACACAGGGGAAACCGATTTTTTCGGCAGCAGCCTTCAGCTCATCCAGAGATTTGGCATAGAAGTACCTGGCTGTTTTCAGTCCCAGTTCCTTGGCGGCAAGGTCGCGGATAGCCTTACGGTTCATTGTAAAGTTGACCGCACGCGCGCTGGGCACAACCTGAATACCCTCTTTCTCGAAATCGTACAGGCGTTCCGTACGGATAGCCTCTATTTCGGGTACGATAATGTCCGGCCGGTGTTTGCGCACCACACGTTCCAATGCTTCGCCGTCCAGCATGCTGAACACTTCGCACTCGTCCGCCACCTGCATGGCGGGTGCTCCGGCGTAAGAGTCGCAGGCTATGATATATTGCCCTTTACGCTGAGCTGAAATTACAAACTCTTTACCCAGTTCACCGGAACCTAACAGTAAAATCTTTTTCATCGGTTACTAATTTATTTACTACCTATTATTATTGTTTTCTATAATTGGCAATTTGTTGTTTATCACTGGTGCTGTTCTCTCAACAGGTCATTCACCGTCTTCACCGGATTGAATGTAGTCAGAGGAACTTCTACAAAGACCGTATTCCAGTCGCTCATGGCACCGTTCCACAATCCGGGAAGTTCCAGAGCTTTCAGGTCTTTGCCGTTCTTCGACTTATAGGAGATGAAGCCCGTAGCCTTGTCCACATACTTCACCAAATCGAACTTATGGCCCTTATAGTCGCGCACTGCACATACCAGGTCCACCGGATTGAAGTGCGTACCTTTTTCAAACATATCCTTCTTCTCAGGGTCGTTCATGTCAATCTGAGAACTTTCGAGGATTTGCAGGGAAATTGTACCGTCGCTGTTGTAAGCAAGGAACGGACCGCCGCCCGGCTCGCCTACGTTCTTCACCATGCCGCAGACGCGCATCGGACGGTTCAGCTTCTCTTTCAGGTAAATCACCAGTTCGGCATCTTCCAGGTTCTTCGTTTCGGGGTTCTTGCAGAACAGCTTCTTCTGTACAAACTGCAGGATGTCGAGAACCTGCTCGTGCGTGTACTTGCCGCTGTCCAGCAGTTGCAGATAGGCAAAAGCCTGCTGCTGCAAGGTGATGAGCACACCGGCAATCAGCTTCTTATATAATACGGTATCGCCTTTCAGTTTATCGGGCACTACGTTGTCGATGTTCTTGATGAAGATGACATCGGCATCGAGGTCGTTCAGGTTCTCTATCAATGCGCCGTGACCGCCCGGACGGAACAGGAGCTTGCCGTTATCGCGGAAAGGCTTGTTCTCCATATCGGCGGCGACGGTATCGGTGCTCGGTTTCTGCTCGGAGAAGCTGATGTTGTAATCCACGCCGTATTTTCTGGCATAAGCCGCGGCTTTCTCGTCTACCAACGCCTTGAACAGCGTACGGTGCTCGGGAGATACGGTGAAGTGCACATTTACCTTACCGCTCTTGTTGGCAGCATAAAGCGCACCTTCCACCAGATGTTCTTCGAGCGGGGTACGGCTGCCGTCCTCGTATTTATGAAACTTCAACAATCCTTTCGGAAGCGCGCCGTAATTCAATCCTGCCGATTCGAGCAGGGCGGCAACCACCGCCTTGTAATTGCCGGCGGCAATCAGGGCGGGAATATCCTTGCCGGTTGTTTTCAGGCAAGCGGCGTTCAGGTCGTCATAGAAAGCGAACTTCCCGATTTTCCCGAAGAATGTTTTCTCAAAGTCCGATTGCGGAGCATCGTATTCCGCTCCGAGGAATTCAAATAAATTCTTAAACATACGGCTTGCCGCGCCCGATGCCGGAACAAATTTCACCACCGTTTTGTCTGTCTGAGTATATGCTTCCCACGCATTCAGATATTTTTTCTGCTCATCGGCATCTGGAACCAGTATACCCTGCTCCACGGAAGCGGCGGCAGACAACTTTAAATATGGAAATCCCTTTTCGAAGCAGGCCAGCTGCTCGGCTATCTGTTCTTCCGATATGCCTTTCTTGGCAAGTAGTTCTTTGTCTTGGAGTGTTATCATAATATCTAAATTAATTAATTGATGCCCAAAAATACAAAAAAAGCACAAGCACCGTCATGAAAAGGAAGAAAAAAACTACCTTTACAGCAGAAAATACGGACAATTATGGAAACAGGTGAATTTTTCACAGCCGAAGAGAAGCGTTTGCTCTTCGTGCTCTACCGAAAATTATTACAGCTTTCCGGAGAGACGCTCCACAAGGGCGATTGCAGAAAGCTGAAAACACATCTTGTAAACTCTATACAGAACAACCGCATACAGCGGGATATCTTCGGGCTGAACCCGATTATAAAGGATATGCAGACCGCCGTTATCGTGGCGGAAGAGATAGGCATGAGGCGGGCATCCATCCTGGGACTGATGCTCCACGACTCCGTGCGCTGCGGCACCTGTACCGCCGAAGAGGTGGAACGGAACTACGGCGAGGATGTGGCGGGCATCATACGCGGACTGATACGGGTAAACGAACTTTACGCCAAAAGCCCCACCATCGAGTCGGAGAACTTCCGCAACCTGCTGCTGTCCTTTGCAGAGGACATGCGCGTTATCCTCATCATGATTGCCGACCGCGTGAACATCATGCGCCAGATAAAGGAGTGCAAGAACGACGAAGCGCGCAGGCAGGTGGCCAATGAAGCCGCCTATCTGTACGCTCCCCTCGCCCATAAGCTGGGTCTGTACAAACTGAAGTCGGAACTGGAAGACCTTTCGCTGAAGTACACGGAGAAGGAAGTCTACTACCACATCAAGGAGAAACTGAACGAAACCAAGGCATCGCGCGACAAGTATATAGCCGCTTTCATCGCTCCGGTACAGAAGAAACTGGAAGAGGCGGGACTGCACTTCCACATCAAGGGACGCACCAAATCCATCCACTCCATCTACCAGAAGATGAAGAAGCAGAAGTGCCCTTTCGAGGGTGTGTACGACCTGTTTGCCATCCGTGTAATCCTGGACTCCCAAGTGGAAAAGGAGAAGCTGGAGTGCTGGCAGGCATATTCCATTGTAACGGATATGTACCAGCCCAACCCGAAGCGTCTGCGCGACTGGCTGTCCGTGCCCAAGAGCAACGGCTACGAATCGCTGCACATCACCGTCATGGGGCCTGAGGGCAAATGGGTGGAAGTGCAGATACGCACCGAACGCATGGACGAGATAGCCGAACGGGGGCTTGCCGCCCACTGGCGGTACAAGGGCGTGAAAGGCGAAAGCGGACTGGACGAATGGCTGACTTCCGTACGTGAAGCGCTGGAGAATTCCGACAGCAGCGGACTGGAGACCATGGACCAGTTCAAGCTGGATTTATACGAAGACGAAGTGTTCGTCTTTACCCCCAAGGGAGACTTGTTCAAACTGGGCAAGGGTTCCACCGTGCTCGACTTCGCCTTCCACATCCACAGCAAGCTGGGCTGCAAATGTATAGGAGCCAAGGTAAACGGCAAGAACGCACAGTTGAAGCAGATACTGAACAGCGGCGACCAGGTGGAAATCATGACGTCCAATACACAGACGCCCAAGCAGGACTGGCTGAACATCGTCACCACTTCCAAGGCGCGCACCAAGATACGGCAGGCGCTCAAGGAAATGGCTGCCCGCCAGCACGCCTTTGCCAAGGAGACATTGGAGCGTAAGTTCAAGAACCGGAAAATAGAGTATGACGAGGGTACGATGATGCGCCTCATCAAGCGGCTCGGCTTCAAGGTGGTGACGGACTTCTACCAGAGCATTGCCGATGAAACGCTCGACGTGAACGACATCATCGACAAGTACCTCGAACTCCAGAAACGGGAGAACGACACGCACGACGACATCGTGTACCGCAGCGCCGAAGGCTATAACCTGCAGGCTGCCGCCCTGCCCGAAGAGACTGCCGCCAAAGAGGACGTGCTCGTCATCGACCAGAACCTGAAAGGGCTGGACTTCAAGCTGGCACGCTGCTGCAATCCTATCTACGGAGATGAGGTATTCGGTTTCGTAACCGTAAGCGGCGGCATCAAGATACACCGCTGCGACTGTCCGAATGCAAGCGACTTGCGCGAACGCTTCGGATACCGCATCGTAAAGGCACGCTGGGCAGGCAAGTCGCAAGGCACGCAATACCCCATTACGCTGCGTGTGGTGGGACACGACGACATAGGCATCGTTACCAATATCACTTCCATCATCTCCAAAGAGACCGGCATTACGCTGCGAAGCATCGGCATAGACTCGCACGACGGATTATTCTCGGGAACGCTTACCATCATGGTAGGCGACACCGGAAGACTGGAAGCGCTCATCAAGAAGCTGAGGACGGTAAAGGGAGTAAAGCAGGTATCGCGCAACTGACGGGGTAAATCCCAAGTTCAACATTGCGAACCGTAAAGTGCTACACTACGTTTCTAAAGTGCTACTTGGCGACGCTAAAGTTCTACTTTACAATCCTAAAGTAGAACTCTACGTTTCCAAAGTCCAACACTGCGTCTTCCCCGCCCTTATTTCTCAATGTTTTAATTCTAAAGACTCAATTTACCAACTATGCGATACGATTTCAAAAAACAGCTCCGCAGTTTCGGTTATGCCTGGCAGGGCATCCGGAGCTGCGTAGGCAAGGAGCAGAACCTGAGTTTTCATCTGATTGCCATGACGGCAGTAACTCTTGCGGGATTTGTTTTAGGCATTACGCGCACGGAATGGACGGTCGTTATCCTCTGTTTCGGTGTGGTGATTGCCGCCGAGCTGTTCAACACCGCTATCGAAAGGCTGGTGGACCTGGTATCTCCCGAACGGCATCCCGTTGCGGGGCAGGTAAAAGACATTGCCGCCGGAGCAGTGCTCGTGTGCGCTGTTGCGGCGGCAATTATAGGATTGATAATCTTTATACCGTATCTTTAAAGGCAGACGTTATCTTACCCTTTTCCTTTTATAGTAGGGATACGTCAGCAGGACGAAGAAGAACAAGGCAAGTATGGCGGCTACACCGGCGGCGTGGTAAAGCAGGAACGCATCTGCCAGGCGGCAAGCCGTTGCCAGACCCGCTAGAAGTCCGGTTTCCATAACCAGGTAGCAAGTCGTGTTGCCCGTTCCCCGCTGGCAGTGATGAGACAGTTTTACGAACATCCTTGTAAACGGCAGCGTCAGAAACACCAACGCCGCCAATGCCAGGAATGCAATGTAGTCGCCTATATAGAGCAGTGGCAGCAATACGCCCGGCACGAAAGCTATCAGCAACATATTCAGCGCAGGAACCCATGCACGCGGCAGCAGGAAGCGGTCCAGGCTGCACAGCCTCAGCCCGATAGGCGCACGGAAAGCCACATATACCCTCGATGCGAAATACATGCCGAGAACTCCCACGGCAACGGCTGTATAAACAACCGTGCGGAAGCCGTAAAGGTCGTACAGCAGGAAGCCTGCGCACGCCCCTGCCAGCATACCCAGCCGGGCAGACCACGCATAGACCATATTGCCGGCACTGCGCCTTGTAGATGTGGTAATGTCGATAGCCACCGTAATGCCCGCCGTCGTTGCCAGTCCGAAACATACGCCCTGTACCGAAGCAAGCAGCATCAGCTTGAGGTAGCTGTCGGCAAAGGCATACCCCGCCATTGCAGCCAGCATGACGAAAGCAGAGGAAAGCAATACGTTCTTCCGCTTATACTCATCGCACAGATAGGCATGAAACGGTCCTGCCGCAAACATGGCCGCAATGAATGCCAGAAACATGTCGCCTGTCCGGGAAACGGACATTCCCAACTGCTCCGGCATTACGAACGAAAGTACGGGAAAAAGCATGTAGACGGATGCGAACAGCAGCAGATTAGCTGTGCACATCCGCCAGAAGTTCAGCGTCATAAGCCTGTCAGTACTGTTCTTTCTCATTCGGGAAGTCTAAGTTCTTCACATCGGAAATGTAATGGCTGATAGCATCGGTCATTACAGTATGCAGGTCGGCATAACGGCGCAGGAAACGGGGGCGGAAACCGTTGTTCATGCCCAGCATATCCTGCACTACCAGCACCTGGCCGTCCACGCCGCTACCGGCGCCGATGCCGATGACAGGAATAGTCAGCTCGCCTGCCACACGCTCTGCCAACGCAGCGGGAATCTTCTCCAGTACAAGGGCAAAGCATCCGGCTTCTTCCAGCAGGTGGGCGTCGCGTACCAGCTTCTCCGCTTCGGCATCGTCCTTGGCGCGTACCGTGTATGTTCCGTACTTGTTGATAGACTGAGGCATCAGTCCGAGGTGTCCCATAATAGGAATACCTGCGCTGAGAATGCGTTTTACCGTACCGATGATTTCTTCCCCGCCTTCCAGCTTCAGGGCATCGGCATGGCTCTCCTTCATGATGCGGATGGCAGATGCAAGACCTTCCATTTCGTTTCCCTGATAAGAACCGAAAGGCATATCCACCACTACCATTGCGCGCTTTACGCCGCGCACGACGGACTTGGCATGATAAATCATCTGGTCGAGGGTTATGGGCAGTGTAGTCACATTGCCCGCCATTACGTTGGAAGCGGAGTCGCCCACCAGGATGACGTCCATACCTGCGCCGTCGACAATCTGCGCCATGGTATAGTCGTACGAGGTAAGCATCGATATTTTTTCGCCTCTCTGTTTCATCTCAACAAGGCGATGCGTAGTTACTTTACGAGTGTCGTCTGAAATATATCCAGCCATAATCTTAATGAATGTGTTAATGAGTTATCAATTAAAATAGCGCGCAAAGTTAGCGCTTTTTCCCATTACTTGTGCACTTGAAGCATTTTATCGTAAGTAAAGCCCGTAAAATCATCCAATACACAATGACATAACGGAGCTATAGCCTCACGGGAGTTGGTCGTTGCCAGCCCTATCACGGTGGCTTCGGATGCCATGCCCGCTTTCAGTCCGTTAAAGGAGTCCTCGAATACATAGGTGGTGTCGGGAGTCGTGCCGAATACTTCCATACCGAGCAGGAAGCAGTCGGGAGCCGGCTTTGAACGGGAAAACATCTCTGCGGTAAGAATCCGGTCGAACATTGTCCTTACCTCGGGGCGGGCACGGTAGACGGCAGCCATTTTCCGGTCGTTGGAACTGGTGACAACCGCCATTTTCACGTGGTTACGGCGCAGGTCGGCAATGAAATCGAGCACACCGGGGATGTAATCATACGCCATGTCCCGCTCAAAAGCGTTGAGGGCGGCGGTGATTTCCTGCTGTTCCTTTGTCTTTCCGGCAAAGAAAGTGTCGTAGATGTAGGTCATGGTCTGCCCCTTTATGCGGCTCTCCAAATCGTCCATGCCCAGATAGTCCACTCCCGCTTTATGCCAAAAGACGGAATACTGCGTTTCGGTATCCATTACCACTCCGTCGAAATCGAACAGGACGGCCGTTGTTTTTGTTGTATCCATATTAAAAAAACAAATATAATATTCGGGCGCAAAGGTCTGAATAATCATCGAACTGAGCAAATATTCACTATCTTTTGATAAGATAGGAAGCTTTCACTATCTTTGCAAACACTTAATTGACGTATATCCAATGAACGATCCGCACATTTTGGGAACCGAACGAATAGGCAAACTGCTTGTGCAGTATTCCATCCCTGCCATTATCGGTATGACAATTACTTCGTTATATAATATCATCGACAGTATATTCATCGGTCATGGCGTAGGCGCCATGGGTATTGCCGGGCTTGCCATCACCTTTCCGCTGATGAACCTGGTGGTCGCTTTCTGTACGGTAGTCTCGGCAGGCGGCTCCACCATATCATCCATACGTCTGGGGCAGAAAGATACGGACGGAGCCACAGAAGTGCTGAACCACACCCTGATGCTGTGCCTTGTCAACGCATTCCTGTTCGGCGGCATCTCCTTTATCTTCCTGGACGAAATCCTGCGCTTTTTCGGTGCCAGCAACGAAACGCTGCCGTATGCACGGAACTTTATGCAGATAATCCTGTTGGGTACGCCGGTGACATATACAATGATAGGGTTAAACAACATCATGCGTGCCACGGGGTATCCCAAGAAAGCGATGCTGACTTCGATGGTTACGGTGGTGTGCAACATTATTCTCGCCCCTATCTTCATCTTCCACTTCGGCTGGGGTATCCGCGGCGCGGCAACGGCAACGGTCATTTCGCAATTTATCGGCATGATATGGGTGGTGAGCCACTTCCTGCAAAAGACAAGCATCGTACGCTTGCAACCGGGTTTCTGGAAGATGAAAAAGCGTATTATCAGCAGCATTTTCTCCATAGGGATGTCTCCGTTCCTGATGAATGTAACGGCATGCGTCATCGTCATCATCGTCAACAACAGCCTGCAACGTTACGGCGGCGACATGGCTATCGGCGCTTACGGCATCATGAACCGGCTGCTGGTGCTGTACGTAATGATTGTACTGGGACTGACCATGGGCATGCAGCCCATCGTGGGCTACAACTTCGGAGCACAGAAGTACGACCGCGTAAAGGCTACGCTGCGCCTGAGCATCCTTACGGGCGTGTGCATCACCAGTACGGGCTTTATCATCTGCGAACTCTTTCCGCATGCCGTATCGGCTGTCTTTACCAGTGACGGGCAACTGATTGACATGGCTTCCAGAGGAGTGCGTATCGGCATAGCCATGTTCCCGCTGGTAGGTGCGCAAATCGTTATCGGCAACTTCTTCCAAAGCATCGGCAAGGCGAAAATCAGCATATTCCTGTCCCTTACCCGGCAGTTGTTGTACCTGCTGCCGGGACTGATTATCCTGCCCCGCTACATGGGGCTGGACGGTATCTGGACGTGTATGCCCGTATCGGACTTCTTTGCATTCGTTACGGCGGTCATTGCCCTGTGGATATATGTAAAGAAACTGAAGAGGTTGTCTCCTCTCCAGTCTTAATCCTTATAAATCGTTCGAGGCTACGCTCGCCACCACGCTGCCGTCGAACAAGTGTACCGTGCGGTGTGCAAACGAGGCATCGTGCCTGGAGTGCGTCACCATGACAATGGTAGTGCCTTCCCGGTTCAGTTCCGTCAGCAGGTTCATCACTTCCGCACCGTTCTTGGAGTCCAGGTTACCGGTAGGCTCATCGGCAAGAATCAGTTTCGGGTTCGTCACCACGGCGCGGGCAATGGCTACACGCTGCTGCTGACCGCCGGAAAGCTGTTGCGGAAAGTGCTTGGCACGGTGGCTGATGTTCATCCGTTTCAGGATATCATCTACCATGCGCTTGCGTTCACCCGCTTTCACGCCCAAATAGGTAAGAGGCAGTTCTACATTTTCGTAAACGTTCAGCTCATCTATCAGGTTGAAGCTCTGGAACACGAATCCCAGCTTGCCTTTGCGCACGCGGGTACGTTCTTTCTCTTTCAGGTCCGCCACTTCCTGCCCAAGCAACTTATAACTGCCTTCCGTAGGATTGTCCAGCAGACCGAGTATATTCAATAAGGTAGACTTGCCGCAACCGGACGGGCCCATGATGGCTACAAATTCCCCTTCTTTCACTTCGAGGTTTACATGGTTCAATGCTACCGTCTCCACTTCCGAGGTACGGAATACTTTACTGATGTCGTTTATCTTAATCATATTGTTTTGTTTTTCTATGTTATACGCTTCTTATTCACTCTTGATACTGTTCACAGGGTTCTCGTTGGCTATCCGCCAGGACTTCCAAAGGACGCAGCCTACGATTACCGCCAGATTGGCGATTACCACCAGCAGATATACAACCCAACCGAGAGGAACCTGCTCGGCAAACTGCTCCATCCAGATACCGTTGATGTACCACGATGCAAGGGTTCCGAGAACAACTGCCGGCAATGCTACGACAAGCACGTCTTTGGAAAGCAATTCCAGGATAGAGGACGCTTCCGCACCGTTGACCTTGCGGATGGCAATCTCCTTGCCGCGACGGCGTACTTCATCGGCAGTATATCCTATCAGCCCCATCAGCATGACGAAGAACATCGTTACGGCCGCCATAAGTGTGGCATTGCGGAACACGCGGACACTGTTGTAGGAATCGGTAATCTGCTTTTCATAGCTGACGAAGTCGATGGTCTGATTGCCGAAGGCATCAGCTGCATCCTTGTTCAGTTGCCGCAGGTTCTGTACAAAAGGTTCTTTCAAACGGACATGTACCGTCCCCGTGAAATGTTGATTATAGCGGGCGACGAAAGGCATCTTGGCTTCCGTGAAATCCCCTATCTGGAAATCTTTCAGCACCCCCGCCACTTTCATCTGTACAGCATTGTCTACATCAACGGTACGCCCTACGGCATCGTTTCCCCAATGCATCATATCCGCAAATGTTTCATTTACGATTATCTCATCTTTCGTACGTGCCATACGCCCCGCCTTGAACGCCATGCCCATCATTGCCGGATAGTCCTCCCGCATATAGTAACAGGCACGTGTGGAAAAAAGCACATTGCCCGATGCGTCACGAATCATAGAGCCGCTATATCCGCTGACAGGCGTATTGTTGGCGCTGGTCACCGCCTCTACATAAGGAAGCCCTTTAAAGAACCGGAGAGCGGCATCACTCTCTTTATCCTCGTTCCAATAGGCATTGGCAAACGCCATCCGCTGCGGATTATACCCCATATCCTTGTTCAGCACATATTGATACTGCACCATCACCACGCACATAAGTCCGCAAATGAATGCCACCCCTGCAAACTGGATGAAAAGCAGCGGACGCTTCCAGCCTTTCTTCCCTTCGGTATAGCGGCGGAACACTTGGGATACGGGAATACGGGCAAACAAACGTCCCGGCAATACTCCGCCCACCATAAACAGTATGCCGACCACCGTCAGCGGAACCCAGATACGTTCCGGAGCAAGCAGCAAAGAAAGTTTCGCCGCAGCGGTATCTTCAAAGAACTCCCGGAAATTCAGCAGCACCAAAGTCATCAGGAGCAATGCCGCCGCAATGATAATCCCCGTTTCCAAAAGGAACATGCCGAATATCTTGCCACCGCTTGCCCCATTGCATTTATGCACGCCTACCGCTTTGGCACGGTATGTAAGTGAGGAAATGGAAATCAGCACGTAGTTCAGCGCCGCAATGAAAAGAATGGCAAGGCCGAGGACGGTCATGATATTACGCATCCGCTCTACGCTTTCATAATTGCGGTAGGTGTCACGGATAGGCTTTACAAACGCCGTATAGCCATACTTCTTTTTGTCCTCTTCCGGGCGATATTTCTCTATCATAGCGTCTATACGCGCATTCACTACCGACTTGTCCGCACCGGGGCGGAAACGGATGTATTCGGGATAACTGTCTCCCCCGCGCCATGAGTAGTTGCCGACTCCGTCGTTCCACAAGGTGGGCATAGAGATAACGGCTTCAGGATGGACGGTTGCGTTTTCGGGCAATGCCTCATAAGTACCTTTCACTATAAAGTCTTTCTCGTGATTGTAGTTGACGGTCTTTCCCACCGGATTCTCTCCGCCGAATATTCTCCCGGCAAAGCGGTCGCTTAGGAAAATCACATTGGGCTGCTGAAGGTCTTTCACCGGATTACCGCTCAGCACTTCGATACCCATTGTTTTGAAAAAGAGTGAATCCGCCACTATCTTTCTTTCGTCAAAACGGGCGTTTTCATTATATAACGGGGCATTCATCCAATGGCAGGTGCTGGTAGCAGCTTCCACCTGTTCGGGAAAATTCTCCAATATGGCGCCCGCCACAGGGCCGCAATTCTGCTCCTGCGGCGGGTACTTCTCGCCCTTAACGGTAAATACCGACCAGATTTGGTAGAGATTGTCGTAGTCTTTGTAGCAGGTGTCGAAACTCTGCTCGTACGCCACGCGGGAGAACAGCAGGATACTCATCGTCAGGCTTAATCCCAAGGAGATTATCTTGATGATATTCGAGCCGCGTCCCCGAAGCAGGGTTTGAATGACATAATAGATTTGTTTCATCGTATACTAATTTATAATTCGTAAACCTACAGTATCGGAAATACATGGCTTGCCGCCATGTTTTCCTGCCTATAATAATGCAGAAAGCGTGCCAAAGAAGTTATAGTTTTGATTATCAGGTAATCCCGCATAAATAATCCATATACAGGTGTCTAAAAATTAGACACCACCCGTCCAATAATTAGACACAGCCTGCCGAATAATCAAATACTATCTGCTTAATGCCTGCCTACAAATCAGATAAACAGACATTTATTCTTTGCAACCCCTGGCCTGATTAGCCAAATCATCACTTACAGAACAGAAAAACGGAAAATAGGACAACTTTTCTATCGAATGAAAACTTTACCTTTGCCCTCAGTTTCCATAGATATATACTGACAGATTATTCAACTTTCATAGATATAGACTGTATAGAGTTGTTATGATAAAGCCATATAAACCTTTGCTCCTGTCATTCCTCTGCCTGCTTATGGGCAGTTGCGACATGATAGACTATCATCCGTATGATGTACGCATCAACGGTGAGACCGATGTAAACGCCCATAATATTGCGGAGATAGAGCAGAAATGCAAGGACAAAACAACGATTAAGTTCGTGACCATGGGCGACTCGCAACGCTGGTACGACGAAACGCTGGACTTCGTGGGAGAGATAAACAAGCGCGATGACATCGACTTCGTTATCCACGGCGGTGACATGAGCGACTTCGGCGTGACGGACGAGTTTCTGTGGCAGCGCGACATCATGAACAAGCTCCATGTGCCCTACGTAGCCCTGATAGGCAACCACGACTGCCTCGGCACGGGAGAAGAAACATACCGCGCCGTATTCGGCGACCCTAACTTCTCATTCATTGCCGGACGGGTGAAGTTTGTATGCCTCAACACCAACGCCATGGAGTTTGACTACTCCCGCCCCATTCCCGACTTCACGTTCCTCGAAAAAGAGCTTACCGACCGCAAGGACGAATTCGACAAGACCGTTGTGTCCATGCACGTACGTCCCTATGCCGACCAGTTCAACAATAACGTGGCACGCGTCTTTCACCGCTACGTAACCGAATTTCCCGGTATACAGTTCTGCACTGCCGCCCACGAGCACCACGTCTTCGAGGAAAACCTCTTTGAGGACGGCATCATGTACTACATGAGCGACTGCATGAAGAACCGCAACTACTATGTATTCACCATAACACCCGAAGGATATGAGCGCGAAGTGGTCTATTTCTAATCTGCCGGCACTCGCCGCCATCTGCCTGCTGATGCTGTGGTGCGGCCCGCTTTCCGCACAGGAACGGGATACGGTGATCATCGTAAAGCACGATACGGTTTACTTGCAGCACAAACCCGACACTGTTGTCACCGGCCGTGTGCGCCACAGCCGTTACGACCGGCGCGTGCACCGCTACCGCAAACGGTGGGAAGCCTTGATTCCAACGCACACCAAGATACAGTTTGCCGGCAATATGGGACTCCTCTCGCTGGGTACGGGCTGGGATTACGGCAAGCGCAACCAATGGGAAACGGATGTTTTTCTGGGTGTCCTGCCCAAATATCAGTCCGACTGCACCAAACTGACATTTACCTTGAAGCAGAACTACATCCCCTGGAGCCTGCAAATCAAGGAAAGCCGGTTCTCGGCAGAACCCCTTACCTGCGGTATGTACTTCAACACCGTGTTCGGCGATGAATTCTGGGTGAACGAACCGGATCGTTATCCGAAAGGCTACTACGGTTTCTCGTCCAAAGTACGCATCCATGCTTTTCTCGGACAGCGCATCACGTACGACATCGACCCGCGCCGCAGATTTACGGCAAAAGCCATTACGCTGTTCTACGAAATCAGCACCTGCGACCTGTACATCGTAAGTGCATTCACCAACAAATACCTGAAGCCGAAGGATTACCTGAGCTTGTCCTTCGGAGTGAAGCTACAGTTGCTGTAAGACATGTCTTTCAAGTGAAATTACAGTTACCGCAAGGTTACCGGCTGTATCTTGCAGTGGTACGAGATGTATCCCACGGTGGTACAAGAAGTACCTCGCTATGGTACGGCATGTACCCTGCGGTGGTACAGCACCTACCATGCCGTGGTACAACGTATACCACACCGTGGTATGACACCTACCTTGTCGTGGTACAGCATGTACCCTGAGGCGGAACATAACGCAGCCCCTCTTCTGCTACTGCTTTTGCTACTTCCGCTCCTTATAAAAAAACATCCATGTGTCTTGCCGGGCAGCAAAGCCCAATGAAAAAGTCCCCGAATTATTCCGCCCCTTTTCCTTCTTTCTCGGGAAAATAGAATATATTTGCCCTCACAAATATAACAAGACATCGTTCTGCCATGAAGAAATCCGGAAACATTCTTATCGTTGATGACAATCGCGGCGTACTCACCGCATTGCAGCTGCTGTTGAAACCTTATTTTGATAAAATAACCGTCCTTTCTTCACCGGTCACCCTTCCCGCCACCTTGCGCGAAGACACCTGGCAGGCAGTGCTTCTCGATATGAATTTCACATCCGGCATCAATACCGGAAACGAGGGGCTTTACTGGCTGCACGAAATAAAGAAACAATATCCGGCGCTCCCCGTAGTGCTGTTCACCGCTTATGCCGACATAGACCTTGCCGTACGGGGGATAAAGGAAGGAGCAACGGATTTTATCGTCAAGCCCTGGGATAACGGAAAGTTAGTGGAAACCCTGCTGAATGCCGCACAAAACGCCCCTGCATCCGGGAAGAAAACGGCAACTACGTCTGCAAGCACCGCTTCTTCCATGTACTGGGGAGAAAGCCGCGTCATGCAGCAGCTTCGCATGCTGGTAGAAAAGGTAGCGGCCACCGATGCCAACATCCTCATCACCGGCGAGAACGGCACGGGTAAAGAGATGCTTGCCCGCGAGATACATGCCCTCTCCGCACGCCACCGCAAGGAAATGATAAGCGTGGACATGGGCGCCATTACCGAAAGCCTTTTTGAAAGCGAGCTTTTCGGCCATGTGAAGGGGGCGTTCACCGATGCCCATGCCGACCGTCCCGGAAAGTTCGAGGTTGCCGACCACAGCACGCTCTTCCTCGATGAAATAGGCAATCTCCCCTATCACCTGCAAGCCAAACTGCTGACCGCCATCCAGCGCCGCAGCATCGTGCGGGTGGGCAGCAATACGCCTGTTCCCGTAGATATCCGCCTTATCTGCGCCACCAACCGCAACCTGTCCGAAATGGTGGACAAAGGAGAATTCCGTGAAGACCTGCTCTACCGCATCAACACCATCCATCTTGAAATTCCCGCGCTGCGTGAACGGCAGGAAGATATAATCCCGCTGGCAGAGCGTTTCATCACCCGCTTCTGCAAACAATACGGGAAGCCGGCCTTGCGTCTGGACAATGCGGCGCGGGAGAAGCTGATGCTGCACCCCTGGTCCGGCAACATCCGCGAACTGGAACATGCCATCGAGAAGGCCGTTATCATCTGCGACGGTGCATACCTCTCTGCCGGATTGTTCCAGTTACAACGCAGGAACGAAGCCCTGGAAATGCCCGCCGCATCCACTCTTGAAGACATGGAAAAGCAAATGATACGCCGCACGCTGGACAAATGCGGCGGCAATCTCTCGGCGGTGGCCTCGCAACTGGGAATTACCCGGCAGACGCTTTACAATAAAATGAAGAAGTATGGGCTTTGAGAAACCTAAGGATATCAACCAATATTACGTTTTCCGGACTATCGTCAGCCTACTCACAGCCGCGGCCGCCGGAATAATGTGGACGCTGTTCTTTCTGAAGCCGCCGGGTGCGCGTGGCTGGGGCGACCCTCTGCTCTGGGCTGTCCTGTTCACCGTGCTTCTTCCTTTGGCAGTATACTGGCAGCAACGGTTGTACCGCCGCCACACCCGTAAAGTTCTTTTCATGCTCGACGCCATTGAGAACAGCGATACTTCCGTTCACTTCTCCGAAACGGATGAAACCGAAGACAACCGCCTCGTAAACCGTTCGCTGAACCGCGTAGCCCGTATCCTGCATAATGTAAAGAGTGAAACCGCCCAACGGGAGAAGTACTACGAGCTTATCCTCGACTGTGTAAACACTGGTATCATCGTGCTGAACGACAACGGAGCCGTCTATCAAAAGAACAACGAAGCCCTGCGCCTGCTCGGATTAGAAGTATTTACGCATGTCCGCCAACTGTCGCGTGTGGACGCCCATCTGACGGATACGCTCACCGCCTGTCGTCCCGGCGACAAGTTCCAGGCGGCATTCGGCAACGAACGCGGAACCGTAAACCTATCTGTCCGCGTCAGCGACATCACCGTACGCCAAGAGCACCTGCGCATCCTCGCCCTGAACGACATCAACAACGAACTGGACGAAAAGGAAATAGACTCCTGGATACGCCTTACACGCGTGCTGACCCATGAAATCATGAACGCCGTAACCCCCATCACTTCCCTGAGCGACACCCTGCTGAAACTGACCGAAGCCCGAATATCGAAAGAAGAGATGCGGCACGGCCTGCAAACAATCAGTACCACAGGCAAAGGGTTGCTCGCTTTTGTAGAATCCTACCGCAGGTTTACGCGCATCCCCACCCCCGAACCGTCCTTGTTCTACCTCAAAGGCTTCATCAACCGTATGGCGGAACTGGCGCGGCATCAATATCCCGACACCCCGGTTACGTTCAATGTTTCCATCGTTCCCGACGATTTAATACTCTATGCCGACGAAAACCTCATTTCGCAAGTCATCATAAACTTACTGAAAAATGCCATACAGGCTTTTGAAACGGGTGCTCCGGCAGCAACGGGGACAAATGCGGAAACAACAGCGGAAACAAACGCAGCGACTACGGAAAAACACATCAACATACGCGCCTACTGCAACGAAGCCGAAGCCGTACTGATAGAAATATCCAACAACGGCCCTGCCATCCCCCCGGACATTGCCGGGCATATCTTTATTCCTTTCTTCACCACCAAAGAGAACGGAAGCGGCATCGGACTGAGCATCTCCCGGCAAATCATGCGCTTATCCGGCGGAAGCCTCTCCCTGATAGCCGGGAAGGAGACAACTTTTGTATTGAAATTTAATTGAACCAATTAAGTTTTGGTTTTGTTGTCAAGAATGAATATCTTTGTACACAAAGGTACGAAAAGCATTTTCCAATAAAACTCATAACACACTATTTATGCTATTTACAGCCGAAAACATTTTACTTGTAGGTTCTATTTTACTTTTTGTCAGCATCATCGTAGGCAAAACCGGTTACCGTTTCGGAGTTCCCGCCTTGTTACTTTTTCTTGTGGTGGGCATGCTTTTCGGCAGCGACGGACTCGGACTGCAATTCCACAACGCCAAAGAAGCGCAGTTCATCGGTATGGTGGCTTTGAGCATTATCCTGTTTTCGGGCGGAATGGATACCAAGTTCACCGAAATCAAGCCTATCCTCTCCCCCGGTATCGTACTGTCCACTTTCGGTGTGCTGCTGACGGCGCTGTTTACCGGACTGTTTATATGGTGGCTGTCGGGTATGAGCTGGACCAATATCCACCTGCCGCTCATCACCTCCCTGCTGCTGGCTTCCACCATGTCGTCTACGGACTCGGCATCGGTATTCGCCATCCTGCGCTCGCAGAAGATGAACCTGAAGCACAACCTGCGTCCCATGCTGGAGTTGGAAAGCGGAAGCAACGACCCGATGGCTTATATGCTGACTGTCGTACTTATCCAGCTCATCCAGTCCTCGGGTATGGGTGCTTCGCAGATAGCTTTCTCTTTCGTGATACAATTTGTGGTAGGCGCTGCCGCCGGCTATCTGCTGGGCAAGCTGGCCATCCTTATGCTCAACAGGCTGAATATAGACAACCAGTCGCTCTACCCCATTCTGCTGTTGTCGTTCGTATTCTTTACCTTCTCCATTACCGATCTGATGAAGGGCAACGGATACCTCGCCGTCTACATTGCCGGCATGATGGTGGGTAACAACAAAATCATGCACCGCAAGGAGATTTACACGTTTATGGATGGACTGACATGGCTTTTCCAGATTATCATGTTCCTCTGTCTCGGTCTGCTGGTGAACCCGCACGAAATGCTGGAAGTAGCGGTCGTGGCATTGCTCATCGGCGTATTCATGATTGTCATAGGACGTCCGCTCAGCGTGTTCCTCTGCCTGCTCCCGTTCGGGAAACGTATCAATATGAAGTCCAGGCTGTTTGTGTCCTGGGTAGGGTTGCGAGGCGCGGTTCCCATTATCTTCGCTACCTATCCGGTAGTGGCAGGTGTGCCGGGAGCAGATGTAATCTTCAACATCGTGTTCTTCATCACCATCCTCTCGCTCGTCATCCAAGGTACTACCGTCTCTAAAGCAGCACGTATCATGGGGCTTTCCACCCCGATGGAAAAGACGGGTAACGACTTCGGAGTGGAACTGCCCGAAGATATCGATTCCGACCTGCGCGATGTAACCGTCACCCGGGAGATGCTCGACGCGAAAGGCGATACCCTCAAAGACATGAACCTGCCCCAGGGAACTCTCGTTATGATAGTGAAGCGCAACAACGAATACCTGATACCCAACGGCACTCTGAAACTTCATGTGGGAGACAAGCTGCTGCTTATTTCTGAAAAGACCAAAGAATAGGAAATAAGAGGGAGAAAATGCACTATTTGTTTTTTCAGGCACGGAATTATACGGAAAACACAGATTTTCTTTATTCTTTTTCCGTGAAACCTGCGTAATCCCGTGCCTAAAAAACAAATAGCAAGCGAATTTTAATTTGATATACCCTCATGAAAAAAACTTTAAACCACTTGCTTTGCATCACTATAAGCCCTATATTTGCGCAGTTTTAACTAAAGTGTGCAAATATACGCATGGAACAAGAACAACTGTTCATCGACTATATCGAACAAAGCATCATACAAAACTGGGACAGAAACGCTCTGACAGACTATCAAGGAATAACCCTACAATATAAAGATGTTGCCCGCAAGATCGCTAAATTTCATATCGTATTGGAAAGCGCCGGCATCCAGCCCGGTGATAAAATAGCCGTATGCGGTCGTAACAGCGCCCATTGGGCGGTTTGCTTTCTGGCAACAGTGACTTATGGTGCTGTAATCGTTCCTATTCTTCACGAATTCAAGGCAGACAACATACATAATATCGTTAACCACTCCGAAGCCAAACTCCTTTTTGTCGGCGACCGGGCTTGGGAGAACTTGAACGAAGAAGCCATGCCGTTGCTCATGGGAGTTGTCTTGCTGACGGATTTTACTCCGGTTGTCTGCCGGGACGAACGGCTCATGGAAGCTTTTGAACACCGCAACGCCATCTACGGCGCGCGCTATCCCAAGAACTTCCGCCCCGAACATATCTGCTACCGCAAAGAACAGTCGCCCGAAGAGCTGGCGGTTATCAATTATACGTCCGGCACTACCGGCTATTCCAAAGGCGTGATGCTGCCCTACCGCAGTTTATGGTCCAATATAGCCTATTGCCACGAAATGCTGCCCGTACGTCCCGGCGACCATATCGTATCCATGCTCCCTCTGGGGCATGTTTTCGGCATGGTCTACGATTTTCTTTACGGTTTCTCGGCAGGTGCACACCTTTATTTCCTCACCCGCATGCCGTCGCCAAAGATTATCGCGCAGTCATTCTCCGAAATCAAGCCGCGCGTCATATCCTGCGTGCCGCTCATCGTAGAGAAGATTATCAAGAAAAACATCCTGCCACTCATAGACAACAAGATAGGCAAGCTGCTGCTACGGATGCCTATCGTCAACGATAAGATAAAAGCGGACATGCGCAAAAAGGCTATGGATGTCTTCGGCGGCAATTTCGATGAAATCATCATCGGCGGCGCACCTTTCAACGCCGACGTGGAACGCTTCCTCAAACAGATAGGCTTCCCCTACACCATTGCCTACGGCATGACGGAATGCGGTCCTATCATCTGCTCCAGCCGCTGGGAAACCCTGAAGCTCGCTTCGTGCGGAAAGGCCACTACCCGCATGGAAGTAAAGATAGATTCTCCCGATCCTCAGCATGTAGCGGGCGAAATCATCTGCCGGGGAAGCAACCTTATGCTGGGCTATTACAAGAATGCCGAAGCCACTTCCCAAATCATAGATGTCAACGGCTGGCTGCACACAGGCGATCTCGCCACAATGGATGCCGACGGCTACGTTACCGTACGCGGGCGCAGCAAGAATATGCTTCTCACTTCCAGCGGACAGAACATTTATCCCGAAGAGATAGAAAGCAAACTGAATAACATGCCTTACGTCTCGGAATCGTTGATTGTATTGCAGCATGACAAACTCGTAGCCCTGATTTATCCCGACTTCGACGATGCCTTTGCCCACAGCCTGCAACAAACCGATATAGAGAAGGCAATGGAAGCCAACCGGAACGAACTGAACCTGCTTCTGCCGGCATATTGCCAGATTACCAAAGTAAAAATACACTTCGAGGAGTTTGAAAAGACCGCCAAGAAGAGTATCAAACGCTTTATGTATCAGGAAGCCAAAGGCTGAAATTCCTAAAAAAGAGATAGAGAAAAAACGGCGGAATTAATATATGTGCACAGATAATTCCGCCGATGGAATAAACAGCAAGCCTCCATCAGCCTCATTTGATATAGCAATTATACAGCAGCAATTCATAGATTTCCTTAGCTTCTTGTTCTTTCAGGCTTCTTACGGTAAAGGAGGAACCATTGGTAGAAATGACAAGATTTACTCTGTGATAAAAGGGAGTAAAAGGAGTAGCTGTCATGCGAACCACTTCCATGTTCGAATATTTGAAATAGTTTTTCACTTCTGCAAACTTTCCTGAATTGATTTCCACATAATCCTCTTTTAAAGTGATAGAACTCCGACGTACGGCAAAAATCCCTTTTATCAGGGATATCAGCATATAAACGACCGGGAGCCAAAGCCAACCGTAATATTGAAAATAGCATAAGGCTATACCGGCTGCAAGCGAAACCAACAGATCGAACCGGATGGTATAGCCTAATAAACCGTATCCGGATTGAGCAGAAACGATAGGTTGCGAAGATGCATAATCCTTTCCCAACCACCAGTCCAGAAAAGTTGTAGCAGAGTCTGAACCATAAATTCTGACATCCGCTCCTCTATTCCTGTCAGTGGCATTCAATGCCTGTTTCAGCATAACAGTGCTGCAAGCCAACCATTTTTCAATGATATTCCGCTTGATATAAACAGTACAAATCTTATCGTATGAGAACCGGCTGCTATTACGCGAAATCAGTCCGCTCTCAAAGAACAGCTGTTCCCGGTCTATACGTATATCCATATTGAAATAGCGCAAAAAGACTTTACCCAACCATAGTAGCAATGTAACTATATACAAGATAGCGGCAACAGTGATACAACTTGATAATGAAAGCCGTAAGAAATCGGCATGTGTAGCCATGTAACCATAAAAATATTCCACAGCATTTTCATTGACCGATATAATCTGGTCATATAAAGTAACTAAAATACTTCCAAATACAACCATGCCCCGAAGGTGGTTTTGACAAAGTGCTCCTTTAATCAGATTCAAATTACCAACGCTCAACTTGGTAGTGTATCCATCGGTTTTCTCTTCAATCTTATCTGCTTCGGATGCCTGTATCTGTGTCTGACTATCCAAAGTTTCTATCCGGCTGAGCAATGCTTCCCAATCTTCATTGTCAAGAATCATTTCTATTTCTTCCGATTGCGATGCAAGCGTATCAAATGATACTCCCTTCATATCCAGCAAACGATAAATCAATCCCTGTTTAGTACGCAAAGAATGAATTTTCGTCAAAGATATACTGGTAATTTCCTTACGTACCAAACCGTGAATGAAAATCAGATTTCCATTCTCCACATAATACTTTTTGGAATAATAATTGATAAAAGCAATGACTGCTGCCAAGGTCAGACAGATTGCCAAAACAACCAAAAAATCCAAAGCCGCTTCAATAAAAGATAATTTCTTTTCCGAATTAAACAATTCAAGAATGACTATAAAAAGAAAATACTTCGCATAAAGCCATAGGTTGTTGACAAGGAATATTACGAACGCGCTTTTGCTCATTCGCCTCGGCGCAGAGAAATCATTTGTTTTCATTTTTTATACTTTCTATGACAAGCGCCTTCACTTTATCTGCTCTCTCTTCCGTCAGTCCGGGAATTCTGATTGTAGCCAACAATTGAGCTCCGTTTACCAAGTCAACGGAATACAGTCCAAACAGACGTGTAACAGGATTCTGACAAACACTCACCTGCTGAATTTTACAGAAAGGAACGGTAATAACCGAAGGAAAGATAATCCCGGAGCGAAAGGTTATATCGTGCTCACGAATAACGAATCCTTTATAGTTGTATGCCTTGGGAAGAATTAGCAAATTAACAACGGATGCTACAAGCAAACCGCATTCAACAATGATAGTAGCGGCATACCGGTAAGCAAACCCCTCTGCACAAAGAAGAAAAAGCGAAACAGCCATAAGGCTGAGATAAACCAATGCCACTTTGACAAACTGCACTTTCAGATATTTCTTTTCCAGAGGCGTATAAGTACTATGTTCTATTCTGTCAATGCTCTCCGGGTTCATTTGTTTATTTGTCATATCATATGCCGATAATTCAGTTAATATATACCGCTCTTAGCAGAGTTATGATTTTTATAATACAAATATTCACAATTTCCCCTGACATTTACAAGCTAAAAAAGAATTTTATTCAGGCTTCTTCCGAGTCTCTTTCCGGCTTGTTCTCTTGTTTTTATTCGTCACATAGCCCGTTATACTCCTCAGACAACTGTAAAACAGCTCTGAGAAGAATACCGAACAAAATTTAAACAAGTCCGAAAAAGAAGTTCAATCTTATAATAAATGTTATAAAACATGCTTTTTTTCTTGGATAATTTGCAGATTTATCAAATGTCCGTATCTTTGCAACGTGTTTTTCATAGTATTAGATTTAAGGTTAACAAAGGTTGGAGTACAGCGGTACTCCTTTTTTTATGCCCATGTATTTCATCCGCTTCTTTTTCGGAACCATCTTTTTTACGTTGCAGTGTCTTTTACCACCATTTCCTCTATTTATAGCATGCTTTAACGGGAATCATAATGTATCTCGTATTCAGAAACAAATATAACACTCCCGGTTTTCCTGTCCACTCCTGATTAATTTTCCAGCCACTTTTCCGGTTTTTCTTTCTTATTTTTCAAAAACCAATCGGTTGTTTGGTTTTATATTTTCTTTCTTATATATTTGCATCAAAGGTTCTCGTCAGTACCTTTTAATTTGAGAGAAGCAAATAGTTTAAATCAGTTTGTATCAATAAAATACGCCATTAGCTAATTATATGTACTTACTGTTTGGAAAAGAAAAATAATATTTACCGAAAATGAAGATAATCTTGTCCTATATAACGGCCACTATCATCCTTCTTTTTCTTCTTGCATTGCCCATTGCAGGAGTAGTAGCCTACATACGGTTAATCCGTAAAATGCGCAGAGAGCAGATAACTGCCATTCCGAAATTCTCCTTATTCATGCTTTTTCTTATCTGCGGAACTTTGCTCATGGAAATTCTGTTAGGAATAAGCGGCATGTGGTCGGGAGCATCGACAGCGGGATTCATATTCCTGCTGTTCGTTGCTCCCGCCTTGTGTGGAATGATAGCCTGGCGGCATCGGCATCATAGCGAAATATCCAAATACCACTGCACTATTTTGCATGCAGCATTAGGGTATTTGCTGGGCGAAGCGGTTCTGATAGGTGCAGTCAGCTTGTTTATCATCGGAGAACTGGCTTATATGGCGCTGCTCGGTTAGCATAAAACCGTATTTTCGCATACCGGAAAAGAAATTCCCGGAATATTAATTATCTTTGGTGAAAAATAGAAGGGAATGGATATACATACGTTTATAGGCAATTATCGGGAAGCTTTCGGGCAGCAGGCCGAACTTCCCATCGTATTTTGGTACTCCGACCAACCGGAAGCTCCGGCAGAGAAAGTAAACGGGTGCTTCTTTAAAAGCATGGCGCAAGTAAGAAACGGAAAAATAATCAGCCTCAATGCCGAAACAATAGGCTGTGGAGGCGGCAAGTTCTACACAGGCTTCACGGATATGCCGGAACATGTGCCCGGCTTCGTCTCTTTGAAAGAGAAATACAAGAAAACACCCGATATGGTTGTTGACTTCATACAGGAATTGCAAGTGCCTAAAGCGGAAAAAGCCTACCTGCACTTTGCACGAATCGACAAGATTGGTTCTTTCGACAAAGCGGAAGGCATATTGTTTCTTGCCACGCCGGACATGCTGGCAGGACTTGCCACATGGGCTTTTTTCGACAGCAATGCAACGGATGCCGTATCAGCTCCTTTCGGTTCGGGCTGTTGTTCCGTAGTGACTCAGGCTATCCTTGAAAACCGGAAACAAGGCAAACGAACCTTTTTGGGATTCTTCGACCCGTCTGTCCGTCCTCATTTCGAGGCAGAGTTATTAAGCTTCACCATTCCGATGTCCCGGTTCAAGGAGATGTATCACACCATGCGCGAAAGCTGCCTGTTCGACACCCACGCCTGGAGCAAACTCAAGGAAAGGATACAGGACAGGCAGAAAGAGACAAAGCCTTTCAACCATTTAAATGTATCTTTTGAAATCCGTCCGGATATTGTGCTGCGTGAAGTAACGGTAGAAGATGCCGCTGCCATATACCGTGCCATAGATACCCACCGCAACTATATGCGGACATGGTTGCCTTTTGTAGACAACCTGAAGTCCGTAGCCGATGAAGAAAACTTTCTGAAAGGGGTCCTCTCCGCCCCTGCCGACAGCTACGAACCTATATTCGGTATTTGGAACAGAGAGAATGAAATTTGCGGACTGATAGGTTTTCATTTTTCCGACTTTGCCAATCACCGCACGGAAATCGGTTACTGGCTTCTGCCCGAATACCAGCATCAGGGCATCATGACCGATTGTGTCCGCCGCCTATGCCGATGGGCCGTCGAAACCAAAAATATAAAACGCATACAGATACGTTGTGCCACGGGCAATGTAGCAAGCAACGGCATTCCCATCCGACTTGGCTTCCGCCTTGAAGGAACGGAACGGGCCGGAGAGTTATTGGCTTCAGGAGAATATGCGGACATACATGTATACAGTATTTTAAAAGAAGAACTTATGGAACAACAAGCGAAACTCAATGAGCACAACAAACAGGAATACCCGCCTATGCACACCACCGAACACATCATTAATCAGACAATGATCAGATTATTCGGTTGCGGCCGTTCCGTCTCCGCTCATATAGAACGCAAAAAAAGTAAATTGGATTATCGGCTCAACGCCTGCCCCACGGAAGAGCAAATAGAGAGTCTGGAAAAAGCGGTAAATGAAGTGATAGCACGGCATCTGCCTGTCACTACCGAGTTCATCACTCAGGCAGAAGCCAAAGGACGGTTCGATTTGGAACGGTTACCCGAAGATGCTTCGGAAACCGTACGTATAGTAAAAGTCGGTGATTATGACGAATGCCTTTGCATCGGTACACACGTTGCCAACACTTCCGAGATAGGAACTTTCAAAATTATCAGCCACGACTGGGACGAAGAAAGCAAGCGCTGGCGAATGCGCTTTAAATTAGTATGAAATTCAATCAATTTTAAATAAAAAGATAGCAATATTGGCATTATACAGGTAAAATAGTCAGACCAACAATGACAATTAGTCAATAAAGTGAGTACAAACCTGTTGGCATACAGTTTGCCATAACAGTAAGTGAACGACGGTTCAAGATACAGACGGTGAAAGCCGAAAGGCAAACATCGGGGAACATCGAAAACCGAGGTTCAGAACAAACCGAATGTATAACTTTTTAAAGATAGGAGACTATGATTATGATGCCTGTAAGAAGAACTCAGAATTGGTTACCAAGTATCTTTAACGATTTCTTTGATAACGATTGGATGGTAAAAGCCAATGCAACGGCCCCCGCCATTAACGTATTTGAAACAGAAAAGGAATACAAGGTAGAGTTGGCAGCTCCCGGAATGACCAAAGAAGACTTCAACGTCCATATCGACGAAGAAAACAACTTGGTCATCAGCATGGAGAAGAAAACGGAAAACAAGGAAGAGAAGAAAGAAGGCCGCTATCTGCGTCGCGAATTCTCATACTCCAAATTCCAACAGACAATGATCCTTCCGGACGATGTAGACAAAGAAAAGATTTCCGCCCAAGTAGAAAACGGCGTATTGAACATAGACTTGCCGAAGTTTTCCGAACAGGAAAAAGAAAAGGCCAAAAGATTCATTGACGTAAAATAAGATAACTGGTAATTAGAGAAAAGTCCCGGTGCAGATTCTGAATAAACTGCATCGGGACTTTTTTATCATACCTGAACTGGATTACATTGTACATGCGTTTACCTCACTACACGAGAACTAACTTTTAACAGCTTTCTTTCCTTTCAGGAATCGGTCTGTCAGCCATTTGCGTATAGGTTCGTCATAGAGTTTCAGACAGGCATAGGCAAGCACGAAAGCACCGGCAAAGGTCAGTATCATATAAGGAATGCCTTCCGCTAAAGTAGCATTATTATTGCACACCCATGCCGTGTAGGTATACACCAACGGATAATGCGTTATGTATACCGGATACGAAATATCTCCCAGAAACTTGCACACAGCGGTAGAACGTTTGCCCGTCACCTTACCTCCCGCCCCCATGGACACAATCACAGGAAAGACAAAAAGAATGCAGCAGGCCTCATAGAGTCCGTTCATCCAATAATGATTTTCACCGCCCAGACGGGGAAATGCCAAAACTGCCACAATCATCAGACTGCACCACCAGAACGCACGCTTCTCAATACGAACAAGCCAACCCAGACGGGACAGCAGTAATCCGCCAAAGAAAGGATACATCAACCGGACAAGCCCTACGTACTGCTGTTCCCAATTCAACGCCCAGCCGCCGACAATATCACCCGCAGGTGCGGTAAGACAAAGGTGCACCGTAAAACATCCCGCCACAACAACGAGAACGGACAAAGCTGTCTTGCTGAACTTGCGGATGAACAATGCATAAAGAATATTACCTATGTATTCGTAGTAAAGCGACCACGCCGGTCCGTTCAGCGGATGCATCTCGGTCCAGCCGCGAATGTCCCATTTCAAAGGAAGCGGAAGCAGCGTACACCCCAGCAGCATTACCAGCAGCATAGTCCCTGCCGATGTATCCTGAATAGCCGGAAAGCAGGGCGACTCCTGAAAATAAAAGAACACCGCACCCACTATGCTTCCCACTATCACCATAGGATGCAAACGGATAATACGCCGCTTGAAGAAAGTACCGATGCTCATCCTGCTCCAGCGGTCGTCATAGGCATAACCAATAACAAAACCGGAAAGCATAAAGAAAAAATCTACAGCCAGGTAACCGTGATTGATAATTTGTTCCAAGTGATTGCCGCCGGAATGCGCTTCCAGCAGATGAAAAGCGACTACCATTACGGCAGCTACGCCACGAAGCCCGTCGAGTATCTCGTAATGCGGCTTTGAAGCAAGATAAGAGTTTTGCGTGTTCATTCGGTATAAGGTATTGATTAATTTGCCTGCAAAGATAGAAAAAAGGAATGACTGACCATGCTTTCACGGAACAATCAGGAGAAAATTACCTTACCGACTTTCTCAATTACTTTTCCTGTAGCTCTTTACCGCCCAAACATTAGCTGCCACAGCAAATACGGACAAGATACCCAATTGGGGAAGCAACTCCGCAAAACCACCGCCGCGAAGGTATATCGTACGCATCACCTCTACAAAATACCTCAACGGATTGATACGGGTAATCCATTGCGCCCATTCGGGCATACTATGGACTGGCGTAAAAAGCCCGCTCAACAAAATAAGAACAAGCATAAAGAACCACATAACGAACATGGCTTGCTGTAACGTTGCCGAATGATTGGATATAACCAGACCGAATCCGGATACAACCGGCAGAAATATCAGCGCAAAACCGTAAATAGTGAAAAAATGTCCGGCAGGCAGAATGCCGTAAAGCAACCATGCAAGGACAAAACAAATGGTAAGTACCACAAAACCTATCAGCCAATAAGGTATCAATTTGGCAGTAATAAACGTGAATTTACCGACCGGTGTCACATTGATCTGTTCAATTGTACCCGCCTCTTTCTCGCCCACCACATTAAGGGCGGGAAGAAAGCCGCAAATCAGCGTCAGCAGCATCACCATAAGTGCAGGAACCATAAAGAGCTTATAGTTCAGCGTAGGATTATAGAGATTCAATGTGGAAATACCGATACGGGGAAGTGGTTTGCCTGCCAATGGTCTTACAGCCATTTCCGACTTCAGTTCACGGGTATAGTCACCGATGATGGCAGAAAGATAAGAACCGCCCAAACTTCCTTTTGTTCCGTTCACCGCATTGGCGGCAACAAGCAGACGGGGAGCTTTGCCGTTTATCCAGTCTTTCTCGAAATCACGGGGAATCTCCAAAATAACATCTGCCGTACCAGCCTCAATACCGTACAAAGCCTCATCATACGTATCGGGCAACGCTGTCAGACGGAAATAAGTGGAAGCGCCGAGCTTATCCACCAGACGGCGGGACACAACGCTACGGTCATTATCGACGACATTGAGATTGATATTCTTTATCTCCAGATTGGCAGCCCAAGGCATCAGTATCATAATCATACAAGGGAATATGAAAATCAGCTTAGGCAAGAATGAGTTGCGGAACAACTGCTTGAATTCTTTTTCTATCAGATATTTAATCATAAGGATACTACTGTTTATGCTCTACGGTTATGACACATCTTACATATTTAACACACGGATACGTTGACTTTGCCGGCCGGTGAATAATTATAATCGGAACAACTTCACTCCAACCGGTTTTTGAATTTCTTGAAGCTAACGGTTATCAGGAGTACCGCCATAACAGTCAGTATACCGATTTCGGTCAGCACCAGTGATATATCCACACCCTCTATCATCAATTTGCGTACCGCTTGAATATACCAACGTGCGGGAATCACCGTAGAAATACCTTGCAAAATGGCAGGCATGCTCTCAATAGGAAATATCATTCCCGAAAGCAACATAGTGGGCATCATCAGCATCAAGCCGGACACCAACATAGCTGCCACCTGTGTACGGGTAACAGTGGAGATAAGCAGTCCCAAAGCCAATGATACGAAAATGAAAAGCAGTGATACGGCAATCAGCCAAAACAGGCTGCCTGCAACCGGAACATGAAGGACATAGACCGAAAGCAGCAGAATCGTAATCAGGTTGACAAATGACAACACAAAGTACGGCACTGCTTTGGCAAGAATGATAAACAGCGGCTTTACGGGAGAAACCAGCAACACTTCCATAGTTCCCGTCTCCTTCTCGCGCACGATGGAGATGGAAGTCATCATTGCGCAAATCAGCATCAGGATAAGCCCCATAACACCGGGAACAAAATTATAGGCACTCTTCATCTGCGGATTATAAAGCAGCTTGACTTGGGGCACAATGGCGGATACGCGTACTCCGGGCGGAAGCATATCCTGTCTGACCATGGAGATGATATTTGTGGCATATCCCGCCTGCATGGTAGCCATATTAGGGTCGGTGGCATCGGAAATAATCTGTACTCCGGCCTCACCGGTATAGAGATTGTCCGAGAAACGTTCGCTAAAGACTATTGCCATATCAATATCACCGCTCCTGAAAAAGCGTTCTGCTTCTTCGGGAGAATGCAGACGGTGGATAACGGTAAAGTACTCACTGGCATCCACACGGTCGATTATGCGTCGGGTTACGGCATCATTGGAAGGGTCGAGAACGGCCACACGCACATTCCTTACTTCCGTAGTGATGGCAAAGCCGAAAAGGATTATCTGCACAACGGGCATACCCAGCAGAATCAGCATCGTGCGCCGGTCGCGGAAGATGTGAAAGAATTCTTTTCGGACAAAAGCTATGAATTGTTTCATGGTTATATAACAATCTGTTTTGAATTTTATATCTGTATCAGTCTGCCGTTCTTACAGCCTCACGAGCCAACTGTTGGAACACATCGTCCATGGTATCGGCTCCAAACTGCCGTTTCAGTCTGTCGGGAGTGTCAAGCGTACGGATTACGCCGTCCACCATGATAGAAATACGGTCGCAATATTCCGCCTCATCCATAAAATGGGTCGTGACAAAAACGGTGATACCCCGGTCGGCTGCCTGATAAATCAACTCCCAAAACTGGCGGCGAGTGGCAGGATCGACACCCCCTGTAGGTTCATCCAGGAAAACAATCCTGGGATGATGAAAAATGGAGACTGAGAAAGCCAGCTTCTGTTTCCAGCCCAGCGGTAGGCTCTTTACGAGCGTATTACGTTCCTTTTCCAGACCCAGGCGCTGAAGCAATTCATCTGTTCTCGGAGCAATCTCGGCTTCGGGCATTCCGTAGATACCGGCAAAAAGGCGGATATTCTCCCATACCTTGAGATCTTCGTACAAAGAAAACTTCTGGCTCATATAGCCGATATTCTTCTTCACGGCTTCGGATTGGGTGGCAACATCAAAGCCAGCCACGCAAGCCTTACCGTCTGTAGGACGACTTAACCCCGTGAGCATGCGCATAGCAGTAGTCTTACCGGCTCCATTGGCTCCCAGAAAGCCGAATATTTCACCTTGACGGACTTTGAAGGAGATATGGTCCACAGCCGTAAAAGTACCGAAACGTTTTGTCAGTCCATCCACCTCTATTACGTAATTCTCACGGTTATCCGCTTTCTCATGCAACAGTCCCGAAGGACAAAGTATGTCTGCAAACTGCTTCAGAATGCAGTCGGGAGTATCAATGCCATGTATCCGGCCTTCATTGATAAAGGCAATACGGTCGCATTGACGTGCCTCGTCCACAATTGGAGTAGAGGCAATGATGGTGATACCCTGTTCTTTGAGGCGGCGAAGTATCTCCCAGAACTCCTTGCGCGAAACCGGATCTACACCGGTAGTAGGCTCATCCAGAAAAAGGACATCCGGTTTATGGATAAGCGCACAGCTCAGGGCAAGCTTCTGCTTCATGCCGCCGGACAATGCTCCGGCACGACGCTTGCGGAAAGGTTCTATCTGCCGGTAGATGTCACGCACCAAATCATAATTCTCTTCGATGGTAGTATGAAAAACCGTAGCGAAGAAACTCAGGTTCTCCTCTACCGTCAGGTCCTGATAGAGAGAAAAGCGTCCGGGCATATACCCTACCCGTTGGCGGATAGCCTTATAATCCTTCACCATATCCAGCCCGCATACCGTAGCCTTGCCTTCATCGGCAAGCAGCAAGGTAGCAAGAATACGGAACAGAGACGTTTTCCCCGCACCGTCAGGGCCGATGATTCCGAAAAGTTCACCCGGACGGACGGACAGTGAAACGCCTTGCAAGGCTTCCACCTGGCCGTAGCGTTTAAAAACATTATCGACAGTTACTGCAAAATCCATGACGGTATCGAATGACGAATTATAAATCCACTCCCCCATACATTCCGATTTTCAACATACCGTCATTCTTCACGGCCACTTTAACGGCATATACCAGATTGGCACGTTCATCTTTCGTAAGAATCGTTTTGGGAGTAAACTCTGAACTGTCCGAAATCCAGGTGACGACTCCCGGATATGCAGTCCGGACATCTTTACCGTAATCGGCATATACAGTCACTTTCTGCCCCAGCTTCACCTCGGACAGTTGCTCGGAAGTGATATAGGCACGCAGATAAATCTGTTCCATATCAGCCATCTTGAACAACGGAGTACCCGGTGCGGCCAGCTCTCCCGCTTCTGCATATTTGGCAAGGACAGTTCCGGTCAGCGGAGCAACGATGTGGCATTTCTTTAACTGGTCTTCAACCTGGGCAACCTGAATACCGACCGACGAACTCTGCCAGGTCAGACTCTGGTCGCTGTTCTGCAACGTAGAGTTTTGTGCGGCAAGTTGTTTGCGGAGTACCTTAAGCAGTGATTCGGCATCATCCAACTGCTTCTGATTGGCTGCACCTACACGAAGCAGATTGGCTACACGGTCGCGTTCGCGTTGCGCCTGAACGATTTGTTCTTTGGTTGCCGCCACCTGTTTCAGAATATCGGGGCGTTGCCCTTCCACGGACTTAACACCGGCTTCCAACTGGAGTTTTTTCAGATAAAGCTGAACTGTGTCGATAATACCGGCTTCCTGCCCGGCTTTCAAAACAGTACCTTCTTCCACATCCAGACCGAGTATCTTTCCGGACGCTTCGGCAGAGACTACGACATCGGTAGCCTCGAAAGTTCCCGTAGCATCATATTCGGGTGTACCGCTGCTGCAAGCGACAAGAAAGAACAATACTGGAAATAATGTAAATGATTTCATATCATAGGATTTTATTGTTACCATCAATTCTAAAATCTCAATTATTCAAAGTGTATTTCAACTGCCAGATATTCATCAACAGTTGCACTTCATGCAATGCCTTGGTCCGGCGTGCCAGATTCTCATTGGTTATCTCGCGAAGCAGGTCGGTAACGGTCAGCGTTCCGTTCTCCACTTTGGCCTCGGCTGCACGACGGATATTCCCACGCAAGCGGATAATTTCATCATCATCCGCCATTTGCCTGCGCATGGACAATACGCCCGCATCCTGCTGTGTGGCCTGCAAACGGGTATTGAACAGAAACACGTCTCTGCTTGTTTCTATCTGCCGGCGGCTGTTGTCTATCCTGCGGCGGTCGTTCTTCAGGGTATAGAGGCTGCCGAAATTCCACGACATGCGTACACCTGCCATATAGTATGCACTGAATTCATCTTTCAGCATATTCAGCCCCGGATTGCCGTAGGCACCCTGCAAAAAAGCCCGAAACGGGGCATTACCCTTGCATTCAGTGTAGCTTCCTGCACGCTGAGCTGTTCTGTCTGAGCCTCGAAAAGGCGGAGTTCGGGACGGTTATTTATCCCGCCCGCCACACTGACGGCACTTTCCGGTGCAGGCTTCTGAAAAACAGTTCCGGCAGGGATTTCTTTTCCTATAAAAGCGGAAAGCATGTTTACGTATGCCTGACGCGATGTTTCCAGTTCGATGCGGTGCTGTCCGGCATTCAACTGCTCCACACTGACGGCATCCAAATCGCTTTGGGTAGCTATACCGTTTGCCATATAGTCAGACACCTGCTTGTGCGTCCGTCCCAAATCATCCTGCAAAAGCCGGTTCTGCTTCAGTTGTTCGTCCAGCAGCAGGATACCGAAAAACAGCTGGTTGATACGGTCGTTCAATGCGTACATATCTACATGCTGCTTTTCCATGTCCACATCCGATGCCGCACGTGTCAGACGTTTCCGGTTGCGGATATCCCCGCCGTCCCAAATGGTTTGCTGCAATTCGAGCATCACCTGATACTGGTCTTTGGGAGCTGTCTCTACATCAATACCCGGTATCTCGACGGGCAGCCGGGTTATATCACTCTGATACGTGGCCTTTCCCGACAATGAGAACCGGGGCAGATAGCCCTTTCCAGCATTGGAAAGATCATATTCACATGCCTTTTCTATCAGTCCGTACCGGCGCACCAACGGATAATTGGCCTGCGCCTGACGTCGGCACTCGTCCAAGGTCAGTTGTGCATGAGCCAATGCAGCCGTAAGAAGAAAGGCTAAAGAGAGAATTGCTTGTTTTACATCCATATCTGTTTCTTATTTTATTTAGCACAATGCAAAGATAGACGCACAGCTTAGTATGTTTACAATCCATTTGTCGGCAATGATGTTCCGATAGTACGACTTTTTACCGAAAAAGACAAACGATATGGATACTTTATTATCTTTGCCACTGAATTACTTACTGTTTATAGATATGGAGAAAAGCAGACCGATAAGCGTTGCATTCGATGACATCCGTCATAAACCGGACATCATCAATCATCTTGAGTACCGCTTCATAAACGATGACTTGGGGATGGTCATCAGTTTTACGCAAATGGGAAGCAAATTGTTCCATACCGGACAACCCTACCGTACCAAAGAAGGACGGATTATCCGTGTCCTGCAAGGAACAGGGCGAATCTCCATCAACCTCATCGAATACGAAGCATCCGCCCGCAAAATCATAATTATCCCCGACAATGCCCTGATAGAACTGCTGGAAATCAGTCCCGACTATGATTTTCAAATCATAATGCCCGCACGCAATTTCCTGCCTGCCCTGCCCGGTTCTATCTTGTCGGAAACTTACACGGGAAATGGCATTGTGCTGTCATTTAACGAGAAAGAGTGGGCACAGACGGAGATGTTCTTTACCCTGCTGTGGAATATACTCCATTCCTCGCCCTACCGCCGCGAAACCGTACAGCATCTCATCATTTCCCTGCTTTACAATCTCAAGTATACTTACGAGCAAACGCGTACCGCCACCCCGCTGCGCCTTTCGCGCCAGGAAGAAATATTCCGGCGCTTCATAGCTCTCGTAAACGAGCATAGCAAGCAGGAACGTTCCGTCGACTTCTATGCCGGCAAGCTATGCCTGACCCCTCATTACCTAAGCACCGTTATACGTGAGGCAAGCGGACAGACGGTAATGCAATGGATCAACCAATCCGTTATTCTTGAAGCGAAAGTATTGCTGAAACACAGCAATCTGTTGATATTCCAAATATCGGACGAGCTGAACTTTCCCAACCCTTCCTTTTTCTCGAAGTTCTTCAAACGGATAACAGGCATGACTCCTGCCGAATACCAGAGAACACAATAGACAGGAAAATGTCCGTTTTTTACAAAGAGAGGGCATAAACAGAACATTTTATAATGCTTATAAACCTTTTATATATAGAAGAGACTGAGTAATTTTGTCACAAAACTAATATACCTTGAATTATGAAACGAATTTATTGGATTTTAACAAGCATCTCACTCTACTCGCTGTTATCCTGTAGCAACGGAGCTAAAGACACGCGAGAATACCAGACCGTAAAAACAGATACGGTTGTCTCCGCCGGCGGACAAACCAGCCTGCAATATCCCGGAAAAGTAAAAGCGGCACAAGACATCAGCCTCGCATTCAGAGTGAGCGGCACGATACAGAAGATATATGTAAAGGACGGCGCCCGCGTACAGGCAGGACAACTGCTTGCCGAACTGGACCCTACGGACTACCAGGTGCAACTGGACGCCACCGAGGCCGAATACAAACAGATTAAGGCAGAGGCGGAACGCGTAATGGCGCTTTACAAAGACAACGGAACCACGCCCAGTGCCAACGACAAGGCCGTGTACGGACTGAAACAAATCACCGCCAAATACCGGCATCACAAAGACCAGTTGGGCTACACCCGCCTTTACGCCCCTTTCAGCGGCTATATACAGAAAAGGCTGTTTGAAGCGCACGAAACGGTGGGAGCCGGAATGCCTGTCCTGTCCATGATAAGCAACAGCGCCCCGGAAGTGGAAATAAACCTTCCGGCAGCCGAATACATCCGGCGCGAGCAATTTGACCGATACCGCTGTACGTTCGACATTTATCCGGAACAGACCTATGAGCTGAAACTCATCAGCGTCACCCCCAAAGCAAATGCGAACCAGCTCTACACCATGCGCCTGCAACTGGTTACAGACAACCGCCCCGTTCCTTCTCCGGGCATGAACACCATGGTTACCATCCTTTGCAACAATGACAGTTCACGCAACCTCTCCGTACCCGGCAGCGCTGTTCTGCAAAAAGACGGCAAAGCCTGCGTATTCGTATACAACCCGTCCGACAGCAAAGTACACAGCCGCGAAGTAACCCTCGTACGCCTGCTGAGCAACGGACGCAGCATCATCGCTTCCGACGGGCTGCAACCCGGCGACCAAGTGGTGTCGGCAGGAATACATCACATAAAGGACGGAGAAACCGTGACTCCTCTGCCTGCTGCCAGCGACACAAACATCGGCGGACTATTATAGCATTGTTTTCCTTTAAAACTCAGCAATTATGGATATAAGCAAATGGGCATTCAAAAACCGCAATCTGGTTTACTTCCTGGTGACCGTCCTGTTTGTAGGCGGCATCCTCTCCTGCTACCAGATGAGCAAGCTGGAAGACCCTGAAATAAAAGTGAAACTCGCCATGGTGGTAACCACCTATCCGGGGGCATCCGCCCACCAGGTAGAGCTGGAAGTGACGGATGTGCTGGAGAAGAGCATCCGCAGCATGGGCAATATAGATAATGTGGAAAGCTACTCGTACAACGACCTCTCCCTGATACAGGTAGAACTCACCACCATTACCCCGGACGATGAAGTGGAGCAGTGCTGGGACATGCTGCGCCGCAAGGTGAGCGACGCCTGCGCCCTGCTGCCCGACGGAGCGAGCACCCCCATCGTGAAAGACGACTTCGGCAATGTATACGGAATGTTCTACGCACTGACCGGTGACGGACTGTCCGACCGGGAGCTGTCCGACTACGCAGAGCTTATCAAGCGCGAAATAAGCGACATGACGGGCGTGGAACGGGTGGAACTGTACGGCAAACGTCCCGAATGCATCAACATCTCCCTGCTGCAAGACCGCATGGCAAACCTCGGCGTAAAGCCCGCCGAAGTCCTCGCCACCCTGAACGGACAGAACAAGACCACTTACAGCGGCTACTACGACAACGGCGACAACCGCATCCGCGTCACCGTCAGTGACAAATTCAAGACAGTGGAAGATATAGGCAGCATGCTGATACAAGGGCATGACGACGACCAGCTCCGCATGCGCGACATCGCCCGCATTGAGAAAGGATACGAAGAGCCTACCCGCAACGAACTGTTCTTCGACAGCGAACGGGCGCAGGGAATCCTCATCGCAGCTTCCAGCGGTTCGGACATCGTGAAAGTGGGCGCTGCCGTAGAGAAAAAACTGGCGCAACTGAAAGAAAGCCGCCTGCCCGCAGGCGTGGAGTGCCACAAGGTATTCTATCAGCCCGAACGTGTGGGAGCCTCTTTGGGTACTTTCGTCATCAACCTGATAGAGTCCGTCATCATCGTTGTGGTAATCCTGATGCTGGCCATGGGTTTCAAGAGCGGAATCATCATCGGCATCAGCCTCATTGTCACCGTATTCGGTTCGTTCCTGTTCCTATACACGGCGGACGGAACCATGCAGCGTGTATCGCTTGCCGCTTTCGTGCTGGCAATGGGTATGCTGGTAGATAATGCCATTGTCATCGTAGACGGCATACTGGTAGACCTGAAAGCCGGCAAAAACCGCATGGAGGCAATGACAGCCATCGGCCGCCAGACGGCAATGCCCCTGCTGGGCGCCACACTGATAGCCATCATCGCTTTCCTTCCCATCTTCCTGTCGCCGGACACTGCCGGGGTATACACCCGCGACCTGTTCATCGTACTGGCGGTGTCCTTACTGCTGAGTTGGGTGCTGGCGCTGGTGCACGTGCCGCTGATGGCAAACCGCAAGCTGCACCCTGCTGTTGAAGTCAGCGCCACCGGAAAGCGCGAATACAAGGGACGTACCTATGCCCTGTTGCGCACCGCCCTCTACTTCGGACTGGCACATCGCTGGAGCGTCGTACTGGCGATGCTCGCCCTGCTGGGACTTTCCATTTTCGGCTACGGCTACATGCGGCAGGGTTTCTTCCCCGATATGGTGTACGACCAGCTCTACATGGAGTACAAGCTGCCCGAAGGCAATAACTCCACCCGCGTGGCACGCGATTTAAGGGAGATAGAATCCTACCTGAAAACACGCAAGGAGATTACCCACGTCACCGCCTCTGTCGGCGGCACGCCGGGACGCTACAACCTGGTGCGCAGCATCGCCAATCCGTCCTTGTCGTACGGCGAACTGATTATAGACTTCACCTCTCCTGACGACCTGGTAGAGAATATGGATGAGATACAGGAATACCTGACACGGCGTTATCCGGATGCTTACATCAACCTGAAACGCTACAACCTGATGTTCAAGAAGTACCCTATCGAAGCGCAGTTCATGGGTCCCGACCCTGCCGTACTGCACCGCTTGGCCGACAGCGCGCGGTACATTATGGAACACACGCCGGAGGTCCGCCTCATCACCACCGACTGGGAACCGCAGATACCCGTACTCTCCATCGAGTACGACCAGGCAGCCGCCCGCGCGCTGGATCTCAGCCGCAACGACGTAAGCATGTCCCTGCTTTCCGCCAACGGCGGCATACCCATCGGGTTCTTCTACGAAGGCATCCACCGCGACAACATCTACCTGAAATGTCTGGACGAGGAAGGAAAGCCGATAGAAGACCTCGGCAATACGCAGGTATTCTCCGCCCTGCCCTCGCTGAACGGACTGCTGAACGAGGAAACCATGGTGAAACTGAAGGCAGGTACACTGAGCAAGGAAGAACTGGTGGAAAGCCTCATGGGAAGCACCCCGCTGAAACAAATCAGCAAGCGCATCGACATCCGCTGGGAAGACCCCGTCGTTCCACGCTATAACGGACAGCGCAGCCAGCGCGTGCAATGCTCTCCCGCTCCCGGCATAGAGACCGAAAAGGCAAGGCAGATTATCGCCCGCCGGATAGAACAGATAGAGCTTCCGCAAGGCTATACCCTGCATTGGCAGGGCGAGAAGAGCGCCAGCGACGAGTCCATGGAGTATCTGTTCAAGAACTTCCCGCTTGCCATCATCCTGATGATTGCCATTCTTATCATGCTGTTCAAGGACTACCGCAAGCCGATTATCATCTTCTGCAGTCTGCCCATGCTGCTTGTGGGAGTGGTGGCTGTGATGCTGCTTACAGACAAGACGTTCAACTTCGTGGCAATCGTGGGTACACTGGGACTGATAGGCATGCTTATCAAGAACGGCATCGTGCTGATGGATGAAATCACCCTTCAGCTCAACCAAGGGGTAGAACCCATTACGGCACTGGTGGACAGCGCCCAAAGCCGTCTCCGTCCTGTGACCATGGCTGCGCTGACCACCATTCTGGGTATGATACCGCTGCTACCCGACGCGATGTTCGGTTCGCTGGCGGCTTCCATCATGGGCGGCCTCACATTCGGAACGCTGATAACACTCCTGTTTATCCCTGTACTATACGCATTATTCTTTCATATAAAAAACGAACAATAATGAAAAAGACAACATTCATCCTCGCCGCCCTGCTCTCCGCTGCCTGCATCTCCGCCCAAGAGACGCTGACACTGGAACAATGCAGGGAAATGGCGCTGAAATACAATAAAGAAATGGCAGCCGCTGCCAGACAAACGGAAAGTGCACGCTACACCGCAAAGAGCTATAAGGGCAACTTCTTCCCCAACTTCAGCCTCAGCGGTACGGGTATCTACAGTACATCAGACGGCAGCCTCGGCATAGCCGGCGGCAATCTGCCTACTTTCCTGCCCGATGCCACGGGGCAATTCCTTCCCAACAAGGGGTTCGCCTACTTCCCCGGAATAGACCTGAACTACAAGATAGGCATGGTATATATGGGCGGCATACAAGTGGAACAGCCGCTCTACATGGGCGGTAAAATCCGTGCGGCATACAAAATGTCCCTGCTGGGTAAGGAAATGGCACAGTTGAGCGAGACGCTTACAGCCTCGGAAGTCATTGTAAAGACAGAGCAGGCATACGCACAAGTCATCAAAGCCAAAGAGATGAAGAAAGTGGCCGACAAATACAATGCCGTGCTCACGGAACTGATGAAGAACGTGGAAAGCGCCCATAAACACGGCCTCAAGCCCCAGAACGACGTGCTGAAAGTACAGGTAAAGCTGAACGAAAGCGAACTCAACATCCGCAAGGCCGACAATGCGCTGCGCCTGGCCACCATGAACCTCTGCCACTACATCGGCAAACCGCTGACGGCAGATATACGCACCGCCGATACTTTTCCCGAAGTGGCACAGGACATCCGGCTGCAAACAGCCGACATCTCCGCCCGCCCCGAATATGCCATACTGAACCAGCAAGTGGCCATCGCCAAGCAGCAGGTGAAACTGAACCGCAGCGAACTCCTGCCCAAAATCGGCGTGAAAGGTTCGTACGACTACATCCACGGCTTGGAAATCAGCGACCAGGACCTGTTCGACGGCGGCAGCTTCTCTGTGCTTCTGAACGTAAGCGTACCGCTCTTCCACTTCGGTGCAAACAGCAATAAAGTACGTGCAGCCAAAGCCAAACTGGAGCAGGCGCGCCTCGAACAGGAGAACATGAACGAACAGATGCTGCTTGAGCTGGCACAATCCGTCAACAACCTCGACGAAGCCCGGCTGGAAAGCACCATTGCCGAACGCTCCCTGCAACAGGCGGAAGAGAACATGAGAGTGAGCCGCAGCCAATACGACGTGGGACTGGAAACCCTGTCCGACCACCTGGAAGCGCAAGCTCTGTGGCAGCAGGCGTACGAAACCAAAGTCGATGCACGTTTCCGGCTGTACCTGAACTACATCACTTATTTAAAGGCAACGGGAACGCTGCTGAAATGAAAACGTACATATATCAGATTACAGACAATTAGAAAATATATAAGGAGACCGGCAAAGAATAAAATAACGGATATTCTTGCACCCTACCAACAAAATGTAAAATTATTTATTCGCCTCCCAAGCGACACACCTTATACTCGACAGGGAAAATGTTTTATCAGAAGCATTTTCCCTGTTTTGCTACCGGTAAGCCCCGTTATACCGTCCCCCCAGACATCCTTTCCACGAAAAAGCGCATTTTTTTAAAATCTTTTGGTAAAAATAAAACCATCTATAGAAAAATAATATATATTTGTTGCTATAAGCGTCGTATTCAGAGATAATACGGACAAGCAAAGCAAACAAACAAATATATACAGCCGCTCCACACAGCAATGTTTATCGGAAAAATGTAACAATCTTTTCGACAGCGGCCAAACCATTCGTCTTATGAATGTTCTTAATAAAAGTGCGAAAAGCATTATTATTGGCTGGGTGATACCTTTTATAATCATTCCATATTGCCATGCCCAGCAAGAAAGAAGAACGTATGTTCCCGCCCAACCGATGGAACTTCATTTTCGTTTCGACCGGACGTTGCCCGACAGCGGATACATGGATAATATACATGTCTTCAATGCTCTGGACAGCCTGTTTTCCAGCCATGATACCGTTTCACAAAAGATAAGTTCCATACATATCCTCGCTTTTGCTTCTCCCGATGGCAATACCACCTACAACGAGCAATTGGCAGAACGCAGAGCGATAAACATCAAGAACTATCTGATACGTAAATTTCCCCATATCGATACCTGCCGCATACACACTTGTCCGCAAGGAGAAAACTGGCAAGGACTGCGGCGTCTTGTCGACGAAAAACGCCATCTCCCCCACCGTGGGCAGATACTGTACATCATCGACAACAGCAATACCGGCATCCAACGCAAAAAAGCCCTAAAGCTGCTGGAGAGTGCTTCCATCCACCCGCATATCCGTGCCCGGATATTACGTAGCCTGCGTTCGGCCATCCTGCAGATAGATTGGGAAAAAACAGTACGTCTGCCGGCATACCCCGGATACCTTTGCCTTCAAGATACCGTCCCGAATCTCTTTCGGAATGTAGAGTATCCGCTACCGGCCAGCATGGAAATTCCCGACAGGTTTCTGCCTGCTTCCGGTTCCGGACATCCCGCCACACACCCGTTGTTCGCCCTGAAGACCAACCTGCTATTTGACGTTGCGCTGATTCCCAACTTCGAGATTGAAATACCTATAGGCAGACATTGGTCGGTAAACGGAGAATACATGTTTCCCTGGTGGCTGCTTGACGGTGATAAATACTGCCTTGAAATCATGGCGGGCGGACTCGAAGTACGCTATTGGCCGCAGCTATACAGACAACGGAAGCGACAAGACATACTGACAGGGCATTTCGTCGGTCTGTATGCCGGAGGCGGCAAATACGACCTGCAATGGAAAACCAATGGCTATCAGGGCGAATTTTTCATAGCAGCAGGATTCAGCTACGGTTATGCCCACAAACTTTCGCGTCACCTGCATTTGGAATTCAATATAGGTATAGGGTTGCTGCGCACAGACTACCGTCATTACCATGCCCGCAACAATTACCAGACCCTGCAATGGCAAGAGAACGGCCGTTATACATGGTTTGGCCCTACCAAAGCCAAAGTCTCGCTCATATGGCTGCTTGCCCGCAAGCAGAAAACACAGGAAGGAGGCATAAAATGAAACACAAATACCCCGCTAGCTTTCCATTACTGTGCATCGTATTCCTGCACATCACATTCCTTGCCTGCGAACGCCGCGAACTGACCTACTATGAAGTAGCCGAAATCAGCCTCAGTGCCGACTGGAGTTTATCCGGACTGGACAGTAAAGAAGCGGATTTCGGTGCTACCGCCCTGTTTTATCCGCAAACAGGCGGCGAACCGAAAGTATTCCTTTTGGGCGACCGTTCGGGAGACAAGATACGTTTGCCGGAAGGCATATACCATGTCCTTCTCTTTAATCGTTCCTTCAACGACTTCAGCAACATTACATTCCGTGGAAAAGAGAGTTATGAAACACTGGAAGCCTGTGCCGGCAAAATAATCACACGTCCGGATGAAGGAATGCGTACCCTTGTATCCTCTCCCGAAGAACTTGCCGTAGCTACAATGGAAGGATTCGAGGTTACGGAAAAGATGCTGGGCAACTACGGCAGCACTCCATACAAGCAGACCACCGTACATCCGGAGATTACCGCAACCGGCGATGACCCTTGTCATATTCACCTCACACCGCAGAAGATGACCCGTAAGATTATAGCCACATTCCACATAAAGGGGCTGAACAATGTCCGCTCACTCACCTGTCGTTTGGACGGTGTGTCTGAATCCGTATTTCTCGCCACCGGCAAGCCGTCGGCCAATACCGTGATACAGGAATTTGTGCCTTCCACTTACCAATTCACTCCCGAATCACCAGCCGACGGAACGATTAGCGGCACGTTCGAAATATTCGGCCTCCATACCGGAAGCGAACACAGGATATACATCGACGCATTACTTACAGACGGCAAAACCCACTTTACAGAAAGCTACGACAAGGTGGAAGTGACAGAAACGGACGACGGACAAGGAACAACCACACTCCGGATAGAAGTGAACACGGGAAAGATACCGGATGTGGAACCTGAAACCGGTTCAGGTTCGAGCTTTGACGTAGACGTAAACGGATGGGAAAACGATATCAATACCGACATACCTATTATATAAGCCATCATACCATCAATATATACATATATAATCTAAGTAAACAAACAACTATCAATTGAAAAGAAAGATGAAAAGAACCAGCGCAATCACGCAATTGCTGACAGTATTGCTATTAGCAGGCTGCTCGCAGAATGAAGTAACAGATGTAAACCCGGACTCCCATCCGGCAGTAGGATTCGGTGTATACACCGGACTGGCAACCCGTGGCGTGGACATGACCACGGAAAGTATGAAAGACTCTCCCTCGGATGCAGAGAAATACGGTGGCTTCGGCATTATGGGATATTTTACGGGACAGGAGACGTTCGAGAATGTAAAAAACACAGTCACTGCAGGATATATGTACAATCAGGCGGTGGAGTATGACTCGAAAACCAGCGCATGGACATATAGCCCCGTAAAGTACTGGCCCAACCGCGACGGCGACAAGATTTCCTTCTTCGCTTACGCACCTTACGAAAGCAACGGGCAAAGCGGCACCAAAACGGGAATAACTATTTCCGCTGCTACCGAAGCAGGAATTCCTTACATTAATTTCAGCCTCAAAAAAGAGAACGAACTGACTAAAATGGTAGACCTTGTAGTAGCTGATGCACTCGACCAGCAATACACTCAAGCCAATGGCGGAAAAGTAAGTTTCAACTTCAAACACACGCTTTCCCGCATCTCGTTCAAGGCAAAGCTGGGAAGCGGTGACTTTACCGGAATGGACGGCAATAACAGCTTCGTATACATCACGCATATGTGGATTGTGGGCAAAGACCACGGCACGACAGCAGAAAGCGGTAACCTTTCACTGACCAACCTTTCAGCGGCATCCAACCCCGGTTCCAAGTTCTATACAAGCGCCAAATGGTCACAGCTGCACTGGAACTATGAAAACGCTGTCATTCCTGATAAGGACTTCAGCCTCGATAATATCCTGGCGCTGGAGAAAGAAGGAATCATTGAAACCGATGCCACCACCGGGCACGAAGGTAGCGTCAAGGGAATAAAACTGACTGCCGAATCGCAAAAGACGCCCGTCAGCCTGTTTCCGGAAAAACAATACTTATACCTGATTCCAGTCGGAGACAATGACGCTGATGTAACCAAAAACTCCGGTTGTGCCGAAGGAGATATCAAGATAGGGTTCCATTATGACATCGTTACAAAGGACAATACCAGTTCCGGTTCCAGCAAGTACATTGCCAGCCATGCCGAATCCGTAATCTCATTGCCCAAAGGCCATATGAAGCGAAACGAATCCTATCTCTACACGCTGCAAATCAACCTGCACGAAATCAAGATAGAAGAAGCCAAAGTAGAAAACTGGTCTGACATAACGAATGACGTAACAATAGAATAAACCTCACCACACAGGCCGGGCGGAGTTGGATGTCTCTTCCCGGCCACCAAGAACATTGACCAATGAACAAGACCCAAAGTATATCTGGCACAAGACACCTGCCGGTCTTTATCGCATGCCTGTTGCTTACTGCCTGCAATGCAGGCAACGGAACGTCCGAAGTCCTGCAAGCGGAAGAACTCCTCATAGGATTCTCCACTGCGCCGGCAGAGACGCGGCAAACCCGAAACGACGGACTGACCGCAGACAATCTCTCCGCCATAGGCGTATATGCTTACTATACGGGCAGCAGAAACATGCAGAAAACGGACACCCCGAACTTCATGTGCAATCAGAAGGTGACACGCACCGAAGGCAGCTCCACCTGGACGTACTCTCCCTTGAAATACTGGCCCAACAACCCGGCGGACAAATTGAGTTTCTTCGCTTACGGACCATACAACACGGGCAGTTTCAGCGTATCCGGCAGTGCACAAAGCGGACCGCCCGTCATCGAATATACCCCGTCCCGGTCCGAAAGCGCACAGACCGACCTTCTTGCCGCCGTCCCGCTGATGAACCAGACTTCCGCTTCGGACAACAGCCTGGTGAAGTTTCGCTTCCACCATACCCTGACCCGGATTGCCATCTACGTAAAAAGCGACGATAACACGACCGGAAAGCAAATCACGGCATTCTCCATCCGCGGAATGAAAAACGGTATCCTCACCTGCCATATCCCGGAAGACAGTAAAGACAAAGGATTCGGCTGGAGTTATCCCGCCCCCGCCGAAACGGAAACATTCACCGCCACCGCTACCCGTTTCGATATTCCGGATAACACCGCAGCCCCCAAGGAACTGCTCGCAACCTTCTATCTGCTGCCTTACGGAACAGAGAGTGTCTTCAACCTCACCTACACCTACCAAGCCTATAATTCCGATAATACGGACATCACCCAGACTATCGTCCTGAGCAACCAGACACTGCCATCGACCGAAATGTGGACGGAAGGAGCTTCCATAAGTTATACCCTCGGCATCTCCCGGAAGAAAGTCACCGTAACAGCAGGCAGCCTTCCGACATGGAACACAGGAAGTACTGAAACGGTAAGCGAAACGGTTGTGATAAACTAAAAACGAAACGACATGAAACACCTATCTGCCAATATACTGCTTTGCAGCCTTCTCATCTGCAACGGATGTGACAACAGCCACGAACCATACAACAATGGCTACGACAAACGGATGCCTCTTACCGTCCGCGCCACGGCAGCCGGGTTTGCTCCTTTACCGGTATCTCCAGAAACAACCACACGCATCCCACAGGAAGACGGACTCGTCACCCGGTTTACCGCCGGCGATGCCATCGGGTTGTTTGCTATCAAAGATAAAGCGATTGCAGACGGTGCAAATAACATCCGGTTGACATACACCCCCGAAACGGACGAATGGAAAACTGCCAACGGAGACCTTTACTGGTACGAAGGAACAAGCTACATAGCCTATTATCCATACAAAAAAGACATCACTATCGACCCCACTCAAACAGAAGAAATGATTATCGGGGCGCTGGCCGCCGCCATGCCACCCGCTGCCGACCAGTCCGATGCCGGGAAATATGCCGCATCCGACCTGATGATTGCCACCGGCAGCCCGGACACCGGCAACGAAAGTACCGGCCGTAAGACACTCAATCTGTCTTTCGCCCATCAGTTCACCCTGCTGATACTGGAACCGCAGATACACGTCACCTGTGTAGAACCCGCCGATGCCGGCTTCACCTACCGCAACCAGTCCACCACCTGGGCTCCGGACACAAAAGCGCGGCAGGTAACCATGAACGGCGTAAAAGCCTGCAAAATGGATAACGGGACTTTCCGTGCCATCATCGCCCCCCAAGAAAAAGGACAGATACAATGCAGCTATTCCACAGACAATGTAATACTCAATGAGGAGAAAACAGTCACTGCCACCGGCAGTACAACAGCTTTTAATGCAGGCGAATGCCACACACTCAAAATAAACAGCCTGATTCCAGGTCCGGGCAGCCTTATCCGCCCGCTTGCCCCCGGCGATTTCGTTTTTCAAGGAACGGATGGCATCGAAGTATATCCCGGAGACGGCCTGCTGACAGACGGAAAAATTCCGGAGTACCAACAAGCCATCGGAATGGTGATTACCTGTACAGCCGACAAACTGACAGACCCTAAATGCAATGAAAACAACTGGAACCATGCCTACGTAATGGCACTCGACAGCATTGGAACAGGCAGGTGGGGAGATGACAACGTTGATGAAGCCATAGATAACTTCAACACAGAGGTCCGGGTAGACCTGAACATGAACGGTTATTCCGAAACGGAAACAATGCTGGAGCATCATGCCGACAAAGAGAACTTCACAACTGTCTACACAGCTCTCTCCATCCTCGTAAAATATCGCCAAAAGGACAATATCCCCAACAACTCACGCAGCCCATGGTTCATTCCAAGCATCGGACAATGGTGTGACATGCTGAAAAATATATGTGGAAAAGACCCGATGACATTTAGCCGTACAAGTATCGCTTTCGAAGAGTTCTACAAATACGGAACCGAAACGCTGGACAAGCTGAACGCACAATTGGGCAAAGCAGGCAGGTCGGCAAGAAAGTTGTCGGCTGATAAAAGACGTATATACCAGACCAGCACCGAATTCAACCGACAGTTCAGCTGGATTATCATCTGGGGATTTCTCGATGATTGGGACAGAATCGGCATCAAAGGGTATAATAAAAGTGCCGGCTACCTAATTTATCCCTTCTTTGCATTCTGACTAAAACAAAGCGTTGGAGCATTAGATAAAACACGTTTTTTCTCATCACTCGTCACTTTCGCTTTCTATCCCTTTGTTTATGGGGCATTGAGCGGTGACGACCATTGTTATGACAAGAGGTTTTGTCAAAATATACTTGATAATTTCCTTTTAAACATGGAATTACACGGATAGATACGGATTTATTTTATCCTTTTTCCGTGAAATCCGTGTAATTCCGTGCCTAAAAAGAAAAAAAACCGGAGAAATGCGCTCTTTATCCGCCTGCTTTTTCATACTTTATCCATTGATTAATATCGAAAAGCCATCGATAAAACTACGGAATGCTTATAGGAAAACCCCGTTTTGCAGTTGCGGGCCGCACGGGGGGCAATTGCGGGCTCTGCGGTTTCCATATGCGGGCTGTACAGCCCGCAGTTACGGGACGAAGAAAACAATACTCCATAACCGGGTTTTACCTACGGTATCTCTGCTTTATATCGCGGAGATACCGTAGAAAAACACCGGCAAACCGGATGCTCCGGACCGGAGTTCGGAACGGTTGCCCAAGCACTTTTACTTATATTCGTCCCAAGCCCTGATAGCCAAATCGTCTGGTGTCATGGTGCAGAAGGCATTGATAAACGCACTTGCCAGACGTGCATTCGTTATCAGCGGAATATTGAGGTCAATAGCGGCGCGGCGTATTCTGTAACCGTTGTCCAACTCGCCCGCAGTGAGGTTCTTCGGAATGTTCACCACCATATCTATCTCTTTTCTGTGCAGCATTTCGAGCGCCTGCGGGTGCATGTCGGGCTCGCTCGGCCAGTAGACACGGGTATTCTCCACCCCGTTCTCGGTAAGGAACTTGCTCGAACCGCCGGTAGCAAACAGTTTATACCCTTTCTTTTGAAGCATGCGGGCTGCGGAAAGCATGTCTACCTTCTGCTTCGGCGTACCGGTGGAGAGCAGGATATTCTTCTGCGGAATACGGTAACCCACCGAAAGCATCGCTTTGAGAATAGCGCAGGAAGTATCGCTGCCTATACACCCCACCTCGCCCGTAGACGCCATATCCACGCCCAATACGGGGTCTGCCTTTTGCAGGCGGTTGAAGGAGAACTGAGAGGCCTTGATTCCTACATAATCGAGGTCGAACAGGTTCTTGTCCGGCTTCTGCACGGGGATACCGAGCATCACTTTCGTAGCCAGTTCGATAAAGTTTATCTTGAGCACCTTGCTTACAAAGGGGAATGAACGCGACGCACGCAGATTACATTCGATTACCTTGATGTCGTTGTCCTTGGCGAGATACTGGATATTGAACGGGCCAGAGATATTCAGCTCGCGGGCTATCTCACGGCTGATGCGCTTGATGCGGCGCACCGTCTCCACATACAGTTTCTGCGGCGGGAACTGGATAGTGGCATCGCCGGAGTGCACACCTGCAAACTCAATGTGTTCGCTGATGGCGTAGGCAACGATTTCCCCGTTCTGCGCCACGGCATCCATTTCCACTTCCTTGGCATGCTCTATGAACTGGCTCACCACCACCGGATGTTTCTTCGAGACGTTTGCCGCCAGTTGCAGGAAGCGTTCCAGCTCTTCCCGGTTGGAGCAGACGTTCATTGCCGCGCCCGAAAGCACGTAGCTGGGACGAACCAGCACCGGGAAGCCTACCTTATCGACAAAGGCATTGATGTCTTCCAGCGAGGTAAGCGCACGCCATTCGGGCTGGTCTACGCCGATACGGTCCAGCATGGCGGAGAACTTGTCGCGGTCTTCGGCGTTGTCGATGCTCCTGGCGCTCGTACCGAGAATGGGCACGCGCTGCGCATCGAGACGCAAGGCGAGGTTGTTGGGTATCTGGCCGCCGGTGGATACGATGACGCCGTGCGGATTCTCCAGTTCGAGGATATCCATGACGCGCTCGAAGGTAAGCTCATCGAAATAAAGGCGGTCGCACATGTCATAATCCGTAGACACGGTTTCGGGGTTGTAGTTGATCATGACGCTGCGGTAGCCTTCCTTGCGGATGGTGTTCAACGCCTGCACGCCGCACCAGTCGAACTCCACCGAGGAACCGATGCGGTATGCACCCGAACCGAGTACGACGATGGATTTACGGTCGCCCAGGTAATGCACATCGTGAGCGATGCCGCTGTACGTCAGGTACAGATAGTTGGTACGGGCGGGATATTCGGCGGCAAGGGTGTCTATTTGTTTCACTACGGGCAGAATACCTGCACGCTTGCGCAGGGCACGTATGGCAAGGATGGCGTCCTCACCGTCCATATACCGTTCCAGGCCGAAAGCGCGGGCTATCTGGAAATCGGAGAAACCCTGTATCTTGGCCCTGTGCAACAATTCCCGCGCGGCTTTGTCATTCAGGAGGGAGTGTAGCATCCTTTCACCTTGTGCGGCTTTCGACGTACCTTCACCCTGTGCAGCTTCCGGTTCGACCTGCACCTTTTCCTGATATTCGTGCAGCGCCCTGCTGGTGTCCATTATATTCATCAGCTTTTCAAGAAACCAGCGGTCTATTTTTGTCAGCGCGTGCACCTGGTCTACGGTATATCCGGCACGGAAGGCCTTGGAGATAACGAAGATACGCTTGTCGGTAGGCTCGCGCAGCGCCTTGTCTATGTCGGGGATAACAAGCTCCCTGTTCTCCACGAAGCCGTGCATCCCCTGTCCTATCATGCGCAACCCCTTCTGAATGGCTTCCTCAAAAGTACGTCCGATAGCCATGACCTCGCCCACGGACTTCATGCTCGAACCCAGTTCCTTATCTACGCCATGAAACTTGCCCAAATCCCAACGGGGAATCTTGCAGACCACATAGTCCAGTGCCGGCTCGAAGAATGCGCCGGTGGTCTTGGTTACGGAGTTCTTCAATTCGAACAGGCCGTAGCCCAGTCCTAATTTGGCGGCAACGAATGCCAGCGGATAACCCGTTGCCTTAGAGGCAAGTGCGGACGAACGGCTCAAGCGGGCGTTTACCTCGATAACGCGGTAGTCCTCGCTTTCGGGGTCGTAGGCATACTGCACGTTGCACTCGCCCACAATGCCGATGTGGCGGATGATGCGGATAGCCAGTTCGCGCAGTTTATGATAATCCGTATTGCTCAGTGTCTGCGACGGAGCAATCACGATAGACTCTCCGGTGTGGATGCCCAGCGGGTCGAAGTTCTCCATGTTGCACACCGTGATGCAGTTGTCGAAACGGTCGCGTACCACTTCGTACTCCACCTCTTTCCAGCCGCGCAAGGATTTCTCCACCAGCACTTGCGGGGAGAAAGAGAAAGCCTTTTCCACCAGTACGTTCAGTTCGTCTTCGTTGTCGCAGAAGCCCGACCCTAACCCGCCGAGCGCATAAGCGGCACGGACGATAACCGGATAGCCCAGTTCCGCAGCGGCGCGGCGGGCATCCGCAGCATTCTCCACAGCCTCGCTCCGGATGGTCTTTACATTGATTTCGTTCAGCTTCTGTACGAATATCTCACGGTCTTCCGTATCTATAATGGCCTGTACGGGCGTACCGAGCACCTCGACGCCGTACTTCCCGAAAACACCTTCCTTGTAGAGCTCCACGCCGCAGTTCAAAGCCGTTTGTCCGCCAAAGGCGAGCATGATGCCGTCGGGACGTTCTTTTTCGATAACCTTCTCCACGAAGTAAGGGGTTACGGGCAGAAAGTAAATCCGATCGGCAACGCCTTCCGAGGTCTGCACCGTGGCAATGTTCGGATTGATGAGGACGGTGTGGATACCTTCTTCCTTCAATGCCTTGAGCGCCTGCGAACCGGAGTAGTCAAACTCTCCCGCCTCACCTATTTTCAGTGCGCCGGACCCCAGCAGCAGGACTTTCTTTATATTGTTCTCTTTCATTTGTCTTGATTTGATTGTACCAATAATTTGTTTTCACACGTATCCGAATCTTTTTCGATACCGATAAAACGGTTATAGCAGCTTCACGAACTCATCGAACAGAAATTCCGTATCCGTCGGTCCGCTGGCCGCTTCGGGATGAAACTGTGCGGAGAACCACGGATTGCGCTTATGGCGGATGCCTTCGTTGGAGCCGTCGTTCATATTGACGAAGAGCGGTTCCCAGTCTGCGCCCAGCGTGTTGCTGTCCACTGCATAGCCGTGGTTCTGCGAAGTGATGAAACAACGCTCCGTACCCACCATGCGTACGGGCTGGTTGTGGCTGCGGTGTCCGTATTTCAATTTGTATATTTCGGCTCCGCCGGCTTTGGAGAGTAGCTGATTGCCCATGCAAATGCCGAAGATAGGCAGCTTCTCGTTCTGCATCGCCTTGCGGATGTTCCGGACGGCGGCATCGCAGGTATCGGGGTCGCCGGGACCGTTGGAGATGAACAGCCCGTCGAACTCCAGTCCGTTGAAGTCGTAATCCCAGGGAACGCGGATTACTTCCACATCCCGCTTCAAGAGGCAACGGATGATGTTGGCCTTGACACCGCAGTCCACAAGGAGCACTTTCTTTCTGCCCTCGCCCGTGTTGTAACGGATAACTTCCCTGCAACTCACCTTATCCACGTAGTTTACACCCGCATAAGCGGCTTGGGGCACATTATCGGGATCGTCGTCAAAGACAATCTTTCCCATCATCACCCCGTGCTCGCGCAGCACTTTCGTCAACTCGCGGGTATCGATGCCCGTAATGCCCGGCACTTGTTCGCGTTTCAGCCAGTTGCCGAGGCTTTCCACGGCATTCCAATGACTGTAGTTACCGGAATAATCGCTTACGATAAGGGCTTCGGCATGGATGCGTTCGCTCTCCATAAATACAGGCAGCCCGTCGGAGGCGAAGGTAAAAGGCGGCACACCGTAATTGCCCGCCAAGGGATATGTAAGCGTCATCAACTGTCCGGCATACGAAGGGTCGGTCAGGCTTTCGGGATAACCCGACATGGCAGTGTTGAACACCACTTCTCCCGCTACCGGCTTTTCATAACCAAACGACTTGCCGTGAAAACGGCTCCCGTCGTCAAGGATAAGAGTCACATTTCTCATATTCAGAATTGATATACTTGTTCTATGTAATTAATAAATGCCACGTTCAGCAGCTTCACACCGCCCGGCGTGGGATAGTCACCGCTGAAGTACCAGTCGCCCCGGTGCTGCGGGCAGGCTTCGCGCAAGCCTTCGAGAGGTTGATAGACAATCTGCACTTGGGCTTTCGTACCTTTCGGGGTGAGCAGTTCCACCATTTTGGCGGAAATCTCCTCGTCGGTAAAGGGAGCGTATATCTCCTTTACGTAGTTCACCATCTGTTCTTTGGGCAGACTCACCTGTTCTTTGGACTTGCGGTAGGCGGACTCGATGACATCGCGCATCTCGCGTTCTTTCAGCAACTCGATGGCAGCCTTGAAAGCTATGAACTCGCTCATCTTCGCCATGTCGATGCCGTAATAGTCGGGATAGCGCACCTGCGGCGAGGAGCTTACAATCACTATCTTCTTCGGGCCGAGGCGGTCGAGAATGCCGATGATGCTCTGCTTCAGGGTAGTGCCGCGCACAATGCTGTCGTCTATGATAACCAGATTGTCCGTACCGGGCACGAGGCTGCCGTAAGTGATGTCGTACACATGGGCGGCAAGGTCGTTGCGGCTGTTGCCCTCGGCAATGAAAGTACGCAGCTTGATGTCCTTAATGGCCACCTTCTCGCTCCGTATGCGGCGGGACAGGATACGCTCCAGCTCATCGTGGCTGGGGTTGTGTCCCAAAGCGGCAATCTGCCGCACCTTCTCCTCGTTGAGATAGTCGTCCAGTCCCTGCAACATTCCGTAAAAAGCCACTTCCGCAGTATTCGGTATAAAGGAAAAGACGGTGTGGTCTATATCCTTGTCGATGGCTTTCAGGATGTTAGGTACCAGTTTCTCACCCAACAGTTTACGTTCCTTGTAGATGTCCATGTCACTGCCGCGACTGAAATAGATACGCTCGAAGGAGCAAGGCTTCACCTCGCGCGGCTTGTTGATTTGCACTGTGCGGAGCTTGCCGGCTTTGTTGATTAGCAAAGCCTGTCCCGGTTGCAACTCCCTGATGCGGTCGGCCGAGACGTTAAGCGCGGTCTGGATGACGGGGCGCTCGCTGGCAAGCACCGCTATCTCATCGTCCTGATACCAGAATGCAGGGCGGATGCCCCACGGGTCGCGGACGGCGAATGTCTCGCCGCTTCCGGTAAGTCCGCACATCACATAGCCCCCGTCCCACTCCTTGCTCGAGGTGCGCAGGACGTTGGCGAGGTCGATATGGTCTTCGATGTAATGCGTGATGCCCATGCCCGTCAGTCCTTCGGCTTCGGCAAGGTTGAAGAGGCGCTCCCCCTCGCGGTCGAGCCGGTGGCCCACCTGCTCCAGCATGATATACGTATCGGCATACTTGCGCGGGTGCTGGCCGATGGCGGTGATGCGTGCGAAGATTTCATCCACGTTCGTCAGGTTGAAGTTGCCGCACAGGGCAAGGTTCTTGGCACGCCAGTTGTTCCGCCTGAGAAACGGATGCACGTACGAGAGGCCCGACTTCCCCGTGGTGGAGTAACGCAGATGCCCCATATACACCTCTCCCGCAAAGGGGAGCACGCGCTTGGCATAGCCGGCGTCGTGCAGTTGTTCTTTCGTAAGGTCTTTAAAGTTGCTTTGCACCGTGCCGAATATCTCGGTGATGGCTCCCGAACCGAGCGCCCGTTCGCGAAACATATATTCCTCGCCGGGGTTCGCTTCCAGTTTCACACAAGCCAGTCCGGCGCCTTCCTGCCCCCGGTTGTGCTGTTTCTCCATGAGAAGATAGAGCTTGTTCAGCCCGTACATCCATGTACCGTACTTTTCTTCGTAATACTCCAGCGGTTTCAGCAGGCGTATCATGGCGACGCCACATTCATGCTTCAGTTGTTCCATTTATATATTTACTAATGAGTAATTACTTCTTTTAAAAACGCGTTATTTATGTTCTGAGAACATATCATCTGTCAAGGGCAAACGCATTATCTGTTTTACCCATACATATCATCCGCTTCCGGTCATTCCACCGTTACCGACTTGGCAAGATTACGCGGTCGGTCTACATCCATGCCTTTACATACGGCTATGTGATAAGCGAGCAGTTGCAAGGGAACCGTAGTTATTAACGGGCCAAGACATTCCATTGTTTCGGGAAGTTCGATACAAATGTCAGCGATTTTACCGATAACCGTATCTCCCTTGGTAACAATCGCTATCACCCTGCCTTTGCGCGCTTTAATTTCCTGTATATTGCTCAGTACTTTTTCGTACAATCCGTTCTGTGTGGCAATAACCACCACCGGCATTTCCGCATCTATCAAAGCAATAGGCCCATGCTTCATTTCGGCGGCCGGATAGCCTTCCGCATGGATGTACGAGATTTCTTTCAGCTTCAAAGCGCCTTCCAACGCTACGGGATAACTGTAACCGCGTCCCAGATAGATAAAATTGTGTGCGTAAGTGAAGATTTTGGAAAGCTCCGCTATACGGTCGTTCAGCTTCAGCACCTCTTTCATCTTTCCGGGAATCTGTCCGAGTTCCCTCACTATGGCGAGGTATTGCGTTTCATCAATCGTACGCTTCTCCCGTGCAAGAGTCAATGCCAACATGGTGAGCACAGTTACCTGACCTGTAAAGGCTTTGGTGGACGCCACACCTATTTCCGGCCCTACATGAATGTAAGACCCCGTATTCGTAGCGCGCGGAATACTCGAACCGATAGCATTACAGATGCCATATATAAATGCACCACGGCTTTTGGCAAGTTCTATGGCAGCCAGCGTATCGGCTGTCTCCCCGCTTTGCGAAATGGCAATCACCACATCACTACTGTCAATCACCGGGTCCCGGTAACGAAATTCCGAAGCATACTCCACTTCCACCGGAATGCGGCAGAAACTCTCTATCAGATGTTTGCCTATAAGCGCAGCGTGCCACGACGTGCCACAAGCCACAATTACAAAACGTTTGGCAGCAAGCAGACGTTCCTTATAATCTATAATGGCGGAAAGCACCACGTTAGTACCCTCCAGATTAATGCGTCCGCGCATACAGTCATGAATACAATCGGGTTGCTCAAAAATCTCCTTCAACATGAAATGCGGATAACCGCCCTTCTCCAACTGGCCGAGATTGAGCGCCACCGTCTTTACCTCGTGCGGGCACTCCACATTCTTGAGATTCACCACTTTCAGTTTCTCCCCACAACGAATAACGGCTATCTCCTCATCTTCCAGATAGACCACCTTGTCCGTATATTCCACAATCGGAGTGGCATCGGATGCCAAGAAGAATTCATCCTGCCCGATACCCACCACCAACGGACTGCTTTTGCGCGCAGCAATAATCTCATCAGGATTCTCCCTGTCGAGCACGGCAATGGCATATGCACCGATAACCTCCTGCAAAGCCAGTTGCACGGCAGTCAGTAAATCGATGCGGTTTATAACCTGAATGTATTCTATGAGTTGTATCAGTACCTCGGTGTCGGTACTACTTTTAAAAGTATAGCCTTTGGCTTGGAGTTTGTCTTTAAGGGCGGCGTAATTTTCAATGATACCGTTGTGAATAAGAGCGAATCTTTCGGAAGAGGAATAATGGGGATGAGCGTTAACGGAACAAGGTTCTCCATGTGTAGCCCAGCGGGTATGTGCAATACCTATACTACCGGAAATATCTTTTTGAGTAACGAAAGTTTCTAAATCCGAAACCTTTCCTTTCGTCTTGTACACGTTCAGTTGTCGGTCATCACTGATTAATGCTACCCCTGCACTATCGTATCCGCGGTACTCCAACCGCTTCAAACCTTTGATAAGAATGGGGTAGGCTTTTCTTTGACCTATATAGCCTACTATTCCACACATAATATATCAGTATTTGATTTGCGCTGCAAAGATATATATTCTTTAGAACATAAAGTTAACCTTTTCACTATTTATTTGTCAAAAGAGTAGAAAAAAGTTATTTTATTATCAAAAAGACAAGGAAAATAATATTTTAAAAGCAAAAGGTCTAATTTATAATCTTAAAGCAAACAGACGAAATCTGATTTAAGATTAGAAGAAAACAAAGGGTATTTTCTATCAGATTATAACTTCATCCCCCGGTGTAAGTATTTAGCAAGGCACAAATCGAGGAATATTGTTATCAATTTGAAACTAAATATATATATTTGCAAAACATTTTGATACAACAAATAGGCATTACATAAATTGGAGTAAACCAAAAATGGAAAACAAAGAGCTTTTTAACAACAAAACAAAGGAACAACCCGCACAACGACAGCCCATGCAGTTGGGCCTGTACGATGCCACCAATGAACACGACGCTTGCGGTGTGGGAATGTTAGTGAACATTCACGGCAGCAAATCACATGAATTGGTTGAATCCGCATTGAAAGTATTGGAGAATATGCGTCATCGCGGAGCGGAAGGTGCCGACAACAAGACCGGAGACGGCGCCGGCATCATGTTGCAAATACCGCACGAATTCATCCTGCTGCAAGGCATCCCCGTTCCCGAAAAAGGGAAATACGGAACAGGACTGCTTTTTCTTCCGAAAGATGAGAAAGACCGGGCAGCCATCCTGAGTATCATCATTGAAGAAATAGAGAAAGAAGGATTGACGCTGATGCACCTGCGCAATGTGCCTACCTGCCCCGAAATACTGGGTGAGGCCGCACTTGCCAACGAACCCGACATCAAACAAATCTTCATCACCGGATTTACGGACAGTGAAACCGCCGACCGCCGTCTCTATATAATAAGGAAAAGAATAGAAAACAAAGTACGCAGGTCGGATATAGCCGCACGAGAGGATTTCTATATCGTGTCGCTGTCTACGAAGAACATCATCTATAAAGGTATGCTCTCTTCCCTACAGTTACGTAACTACTTCCCCGACCTGACAAACAACTACTTCACCAGCGGACTGGCTCTGGTGCACTCCCGTTTCAGCACCAACACCTTCCCTACATGGGGACTGGCACAGCCGTTCCGTCTCTTGGCGCACAACGGTGAAATCAATACCATACGCGGTAACCGCGGCTGGATGGAAGCGCGTGAAAGCGTCCTGTCCTCTCCCGCCCTTGGCGACATCAAAGAACTGCGTCCCATCATCCAGCCGAACATGAGCGACAGCGCCTCGCTGGACAACGTACTGGAGTTCCTTGTCATGTCCGGCCTCAGCCTACCGCATGCCATGGCAATGCTCGTACCGGAATCCTTCAACGAAAAGAACCCCATCAGCGAAGACCTCAAGGCCTTCTACGAATACCACTCTATCCTCATGGAACCTTGGGACGGACCTGCCGCACTACTCTTCAGCGACGGACGCTATGCGGGTGGTATGTTGGATCGCAACGGTCTGCGTCCCGCACGCTACCTTATTACGCACAACGACATCATGGTAGTGGCAAGTGAAGTCGGCGTAATGGATTTCGAACCGGGCGACATCAAAGAGAAAGGTCGTCTGCAACCCGGCAAGATACTTTTGATAGATACCGAGAAAGGCGAGATTTACTACGACGGCGAACTGAAAAAGCAACTTGCCGAAGCCAAGCCCTACCGCACTTGGCTCGCCAGCAACCGCATCGAACTGAACGAACTGAAAAGCGGGCGCAAAGTGCCCCACAACGTGGACAACTATAACAGTATGCTACGTACGTTCGGCTTCTCCAAAGAAGATGTCGAGAAAATCATCCTACCCATGGCATCCAACGGCGCCGAGCCTGTCAGCGCAATGGGTAACGACACCCCGCTTGCCGTACTTTCCGACAAGCCGCAGCTACTATACAATTACTTCCGCCAACAGTTTGCGCAAGTCACCAATCCGCCTATCGACCCTATCCGCGAAGAGTTGGTAATGTCTCTCACCGAGTACATCGGCGCAGTGGGCATGAACATACTGACACCCAACGAAAGCCATTGCAAAATGGTACGGCTGAACCACCCCATCCTGACGAATGCGCAATTGGATATTCTCTGCAACATCCGCTATAAAGGCTTCAAGACTGTAAAGCTGCCGATACTGTTTGAAGTATCCAAAGGACGTGCAGGACTGCAGGAAGCGCTTGACCGCCTGTGCAAGGAAGCCGAAGAGTCCGTCACCGAAGGTGTGAACTACATTGTACTGACCGACCGCAACGTAGATACCGTCCATGCCGCCATCCCCTCATTGCTTGCCGTATCGGCAGTGCACCACCACCTCATTTCGGTAGGAAAGCGCGTACAGACCGCATTGGTAGTGGAAAGCGGCGAGATACGCGAAGTGATGCACGCCGCACTGCTCCTTGGGTTCGGTGCAAGCGCACTGAACCCCTATATGGCATTTGCCGTACTGAACGAACTCGTTGCCAAGAAAGAGGTACAGTTGGACTATGCCACCGCAGAGAAGAATTACATCAAAGCCATTTGCAAAGGCCTGTTCAAGATTATGAGCAAAATGGGTATCAGCACCATCCGCTCCTACCGGGGCGCAAAGATATTCGAGGCTGTCGGGCTGAGCAAAGAATTGAGCAACGCTTACTTCGGCGGATTAAAATCGGCTATCGGCGGCATCCGTTTGGATGAGGTGGCACGTGACGCCATCACTTTTCACGACGAAGGAGAAGCGATGAAAAAGGAAGAAATGCGCATGAAGAATGATGGTGGTGAAGCTCCCCTATTGCCGAACAAAGGACTGTACGCATACCGTAAGGACGGAGAAAAGCACGCTTGGAATCCGGAAACTATCAGTACCCTGCAAATAGCCACCCGTCTGGGCAGTTACAAGAAATTCAAAGAGTTTACCCGCTTGGTCGATGAGAAAGAAAAGCCTATCTTCCTGCGCGACTTCCTCGACTTCCGTCACAACCCCATTTCCATAGACAGGGTGGAACCGGTGGAAAGCATTCTGAAACGTTTCGTTACGGGCGCCATGTCTTTCGGAGCCATCAGTCAGGAAGCGCATGAGGCAATGGCGGTTGCCATGAACAAACTGCACGGGCGAAGCAATACGGGTGAAGGCGGTGAAGATGCCGCACGCTTCGGAACGGAAATGCGCAGTGCCATCAAACAGATAGCATCCGGACGCTTCGGGGTCACTACGGAATATCTGGTGAATGCCGACGAAATACAGATAAAAGTGGCACAAGGCGCCAAGCCGGGTGAAGGCGGCCAGTTGCCGGGATTCAAAGTAGACCAAGTGATTGCCCGCACGCGCCACTCCATTCCAGGTATTTCATTGATTTCTCCCCCGCCCCATCACGACATCTATTCCATCGAAGACCTGGCACAGCTTATCTTCGACTTGAAGAACGTCAATCCGAAAGCCAAAATCAGCGTGAAGCTGGTAGCCGAAAGCGGTGTGGGAACTATCGCCGCAGGTGTGGCGAAAGCCAAAGCCGACCTCATCGTCATCTCCGGCGCCGAAGGCGGTACAGGCGCATCACCCGCAAGCTCCATCCGATATGCCGGCATCTCGCCCGAACTCGGACTGAGTGAGACGCAACAGACACTGGTACTGAACGGGCTGCGCGGACAAGTGCTGCTGCAAGTGGACGGACAACTGAAAACCGGACGCGACGTAGTACTCATGGCCATGCTCGGTGCGGAAGAATACGGTTTCGCCACCGCTGCCCTCATCGTATTGGGATGCGTGATGATGCGCAAGTGTAACCAAAACACATGTCCCGTAGGTGTAGCCACCCAGAACCCGGAACTGCGCAAACGTTTCATCGGCCGTAGCGAATACCTTGTGAACTACTTTACCTTCCTTGCCCGCGAAGTACGCGAGTATCTGGCAGAGATTGGAGTGGAAAAACTGGATGATATCATCGGGCGTACCGACCTCATCATCCGCAGACCGGATGACAGCATCAAGAAACATCAACTCATCAACTTCGACAAAGTACTGGCGCGTGTGGACAACGGAGCCGCCATCCGCCACATCATAAACCAGCAACACGGCATCGACCGCGTAAAAGACGTGGAAATACTGAATGCCGCCGCCAATGCCGTAGACGAACAGAAAGAAGTTTCTCTCGAATATACCATCGCCAACACCGACCGCGCCTGCGGTGCGATGCTCTCCGGCGCTATCGCCGCCAAGTACGGCGCAAAAGGCCTGCCCGAACATACACTGAACGTCAAGTTCAAAGGCTCGGCCGGACAGAGTTTCGGAGCATTCCTCGTACCGGGTATCAACTTCAAGCTGGAAGGTGAGGCCAATGACTATCTGGGCAAAGGGCTGAGTGGCGGACGTATCGCCGTACTACCCCCTGTACGCAGCAACTTCGAGGCCGAGAAGAACACAATTGCCGGAAACACCCTTCTGTATGGTGCAACCAGCGGCGAAGTATATATCAACGGTCGCGTAGGTGAACGCTTTGCCGTCCGCAACTCCGGTGCAATAGCCGTTGTAGAGGGTGTGGGTGACCATTGCTGCGAATACATGACCGGCGGACGTGTAGTGGTGCTCGGACAGACGGGACGTAACTTTGCCGCAGGTATGTCCGGTGGTGTGGCCTACGTCTGGAACAAAGACGGAAACTTCGACTACTTCTGTAACATGGAAATGGTGGAACTAAGCCTCATTGAAGAAACCTCATACCGCAAGGAGTTGCACGAACTCATCCGCCAGCATTATCTCTACACCGGTTCCAAACTGGCACGCATCCTACTCGATGACTGGACGCACTACGTAGACGAGTTTATCCAAGTAGTCCCTATCGAGTACAAGAAAGTGCTGCAAGAAGAACAGATGAAGAAGCTGCAACAGAAGATTGCGGATATGCAAAGAGACTATTAAATTAAAAATTGAGAATTGAGAATTAAAAAATACAGAATAGTGCGTACTTACAAATTCCACGTTCTTTTTAATTTTCGATTCTCTGAGTATTATTTCTTAATTTTCAATTTTTAATTCTCAATTTATCAATCATGGGCGATTCAAAAGCATTCTTAAATATCCCCCGCCAAGAAGCGGGCTACCGTCCGATACACGAACGTATCACAGATTTCAGCCAGGTGGAACAGACGCTGAACAGTCACGACCGCAAGCTCCAAGCCTCACGCTGTATGGAGTGCGGTGTACCTTTTTGCCATTGGGCATGTCCGTTGGGCAACAAGCAACCGGAGTTTCAAGACGCACTCTGCAAAGGAAAATGGCGCGAAGCCTATCAAGTACTGAACGAAACGAATGATTTCCCCGAATTTACGGGACGTATCTGCCCCGCACTTTGTGAGAAGTCATGTGTGCTGAAACTCTCCTGCGATGCTCCCGTAACCATCCGCGAGAATGAGGCAGCCATTGCCGAAGCCGCTTTTCGTGAAGGATATATCGTGCCTGTCCGCCCCGAACGCAATGGCTGGAAAATAGCTGTCATCGGTGCAGGGCCTGCCGGGCTGAGCGTTGCCGCACGGCTGAATGCCTGTGGCTACGAAGTCACGATATTCGATTCCAAACCGATGCCGGGCGGACTGCTTCGCTACGGTATTCCCAATTTCAAACTACCCAAAGAAGTGATAGACCGTCGCATGAATGTACTGAAAGCCGAAGGTATCCGGTTTGAAATGGGTGTCTGCATCGATATGCAGAAGCTGCCCGCAGGTTTCGATGCTTACGCCGTCTGCACAGGCACTCCCACTGCCCGTGACCTTACCATCCCCGGCCGTGAACTGAAAGGTATCTACTTTGCCCTCGATATGCTGGCTCAACAGAACCGTATCCTCGACGGAGAAACATTCCCGAAAGAGCAGCTTGTCAATGCCCGTGGCAAACGGGTGCTTGTCATTGGCGGTGGCGACACAGGCTCGGACTGCATCGGCACGAGCATCCGCCAAGGAGCTACGAGCGTGACACAAATAGAAATCATGCCACAACCACCCGTAGGCCACAATGACGCTATGCCCTGGCCGCAATGGCCCGTTGTCCTGAAAACCACTTCCAGTCACGAAGAAGGATGCACACGCCGCTGGTCACTGGCATCCAACAGATTCATCGGTAAGAACGGAAAGGTTTGCGGCGTGGAAGTGGAAGAAGTGGAATGGCTTCCGGCAAAAGACGGTGGCCGCCCCACCATGAAACCTACGGGTAAGAAAGAAGTCATTGAAGCCGATATGGTGCTGTTGGCTATGGGCTTCCTCAAACCGGAACAGCCAACATTTGCAGAGAATGTATTCGTGGCGGGAGATGCCGCCAATGGTGCAAGTCTCGTAGTACGTGCACTGGCTGACGGTCGCAAAGTAGCCCGGCGGATTGACCAATACTTCAACCGGTAGTTTTGCGGCAACGAAAAAAGTTTCAAAGAGGGATACCAAGAGTTTCAACGCATGAAACTTTCTGTCCCCCGGTGTGAGACGACTCGTTTCAACGCTTGAAACAATCCGTTCCAACGGACGAAACTGCCGGTCCCACCCGATACAACTAACATCATCCCGATATCAACTTCTAAAACAACTACAACCATGTGTGGAATAGCAGGTATTTTCAACATAAAATCCCAGACTCCGGAACTCAGGAGTAAAGCTTTAAAAATGGCACAGAAAATCCGCCATCGCGGACCGGACTGGAGCGGTATTTATGTAGGCGGCTCCGCAATCCTTGCACACGAGCGGCTTTCTATCGTCGACCCTCAATCGGGTGGACAACCTCTGTACTCGCCCGACCGCAAGCAAATCCTTGCCGTCAACGGTGAGATATACAACCACCGCGATATCCGTGCACATTACGCCGGAAAGTACACCTTTCAGACGGGTTCGGACTGCGAAGTCATCCTCGCCCTCTACAAAGACAAAGGCATCAATTTCCTCGAAGAACTGAACGGTATCTTCGCCTTTGCCCTCTACGATGAAGAGACGGACGATTACCTCATAGCCCGCGACCCCATCGGAGTGATACCTTTATATATAGGCCGCGACAAGGAAGGCCGCATCTACTTCGGCAGCGAACTGAAAGCTCTCGAAGGCTTCTGCGACGAGTACGAGCCTTTCCTGCCCGGACACTATTACCGGGGACGTGAGGGTAAAATGCACCGCTGGTACACTCGCGACTGGATGCAATACCCTAACGTAAAAGACAACTATCATACTAGTTACCCTGACGTCAATGCCACAACCTACCAAACTCAGGTCTCTGCCGTACATGATGCCCTCGAAGCCGCCGTACAGCGCCAACTGATGTCGGACGTACCTTACGGCGTGTTGTTGTCCGGCGGGCTGGACTCTTCCGTAATCTCGGCCATCGCCAAGAAATACGCCGGAAAACGTATTGAGACGGACAACAAAGCAGATGCGTGGTGGCCTCAACTCCACTCTTTTGCAGTAGGCTTGAAAGGCGCTCCCGACCTCATCAAAGCACGTGAAGTGGCGCAATACATCGGCACTATCCACCATGAAATAAACTACACCATTCAAGAAGGGCTGGACGCCATTCGCGATGTCATCTACTTCATCGAAACCTACGACGTAACCACTGTCCGCGCATCCACGCCCATGTACTTGCTGGCGCGTGTCATCAAGAGCATGGGCATCAAGATGGTACTTAGTGGTGAAGGTGCGGACGAAGTATTCGGCGGCTACCTCTACTTCCACAAAGCGCCCACACCACAAGCCTTCCATGAAGAAACAGTACGTAAGCTCTCCAAACTGTACCTTTACGATTGCCTGCGCGCCAACAAGAGTCTTGCCGCTTGGGGCGTGGAAGGACGTGTCCCGTTTCTCGACAAAGAATTTCTGGATGTAGCCATGCGACTGAATCCTGCCACGAAGATGTGTCCCGGAAAGGAAATTGAAAAGAAAGTGGTTCGCGAAGCCTTTGCGGCTATGCTGCCCGAAAGCGTCGCATGGCGTCAGAAAGAACAATTTTCCGATGGTGTGGGCTACAGCTGGATTGATACGCTGAAAGCTGTCACTGCCGCTGCCGTCAGTGATGAACAGATGCGGAAAGCCTCCGAACGCTTCCCCGTAAACACACCGATGAACAAAGAGGAATACTACTACCGCACTATTTTCGAGGAGCACTTCCCCAGCGAGAGTGCCGCCCGCAGTGTACCCAGCATACCGAGTGTAGCCTGTTCCACCGCCGAAGCATTGGCATGGGACGTCTCATTCCAAGGGAAAAACGACCCTAGCGGACGCGCCGTTGCCGGTGTGCACGAAGAAGCCTACAAGGACTGAACCTTAAAAAAAGTAACCACACGGCAAATGCAACGGATTTTTAATATACTTTCTGTTTCATATTCGTAAGCTTATGCTACCTTTGCGAAAGAACGATGAAAATAATTAATTCTAAAGCCCATGAAACTGAAAAGCCTTATTATCACTTCCGCCCTGCTACTTGCCGCTTGTGGCTATACACAGGCACAGTCCACCCAAGTCATTGCTCACCGCGGCTTCTGGAAAACAGACGGTTCGGCACAGAATTCCATTGCCGCACTGGTGAAAGCCGACTCCATAAATTGTTACGGTTCCGAGTTCGATGTATGGCTCACCGCCGACAACCAACTTGTAGTAAACCACGACAGCACTTTCAAGGGAGTGAATATGCAGAAATCCACCGCACAACAGTGTACCGCCGTCATACTGGACAACGGAGAGCAACTCCCCACCCTGCGGCAATACTTGGAGAAGGCCGGACAACTGAAAACGCGCCTTATTCTGGAACTGAAATCCCACAAGACACCCGAACAGGAAACACGTGCCGTAGAAAGTATCGTGAAGATGGTGAAAGACATGGGATTGGAGAACCGCATGGAATACATCGCTTTCTCGCGACACGCCACCAAAGAATTTATCCGTCTTACCCCCAAAGGAACTCCGGTATATTATCTGGAAGGCGACCTCTCTCCCAAAGAACTGAAAGAATGGGGATGCGCCGGACCCGACTATCACTTCAGCGTATTCAAAAGACATCCCGAATGGATTAAAGAGTCCCACGACTTGGGCATGAAAGTAAATGCTTGGACCGTAAACGATGCCAAAGACATGAAGTGGTTGATTGACCACGGTGTGGATTTCATCACTACCAACGTCCCCGTAGAACTGCAAGAAATATTACAGTAAAAGCATCAGCTTACAATACATTTAGAAAGTTATTATAGACAAGCTGCTTCATTCTGAAAACAATGAAGCAGCTTTTATATTTCAAAAAGGTAGTAATAAGCGAATAAAACAATCATTTTTATTATTCCTCCGCAAGAATACGAGAGCATTATATTACAATCTTTACGAATATAGCATCATATACTTTTAAATTGAAAGGGAAATCGTATATATTTGCACTGAATGAAAACCGGAATAGAAATAAATAGAAAACAGATATCAATATAGATAAAAATCATCCAAAACGTCGTATATTTGCATTGAAATAAAACAAAAGGATATAATCAACTAACCAAGTAAGTGCAAAATGACAAGAAGCATAAAGTTTACCAAGATGCATGGCGCAGGAAACGACTACATATATGTAGACACTACCCGCTATCCTATCGAGAATCCGGAGAAACTCTCGAAGAAATGGAGCGCACCGCATACGGGAATCGGCAGTGACGGTCTGGTACTTATAGGGCGCTCCGACAAAGCCGATTTCAGCATGCGCATTTTCAATGCGGACGGTTCGGAAGCCAAGATGTGCGGCAATGCCAGCCGATGCATCGGCAAATACCTTTATGACTACAAGCTGACTTCCAAAACAGAAATCACACTCGATACCCTGTCCGGCATCAAGATTCTAAAACTACACGCGACAGGCGATAAAGTAGACACTGTAACCGTTGACATGGGTATTCCGTCTGACGAACCCGTGAACTATGACGGCAAGGGGAGAAAGCCGATGACAGAACATCCCATCGAAATAGACGGCATACGCTATACGGGTACTACCGTATCCATGGGAAACCCGCATCTGGTAATCTTCGTGAACGACATTACGAAGGCAGACCTCTCCTCTATCGGCCCCAAACTGGAGAATCACCCTCTCTTCCCCGACCGCATCAATGTGGAGTTTGCCCAAGTATTGGAAGAGGGAAAGATAAGGATGCGCGTATGGGAACGGGGTTCGGGCGTCACCCAAGCCTGTGGAACAGGAGCCTGTGCCACAGCCGTAGCCGCTTTCCTCACAGGACGTGCCGGAAGAAAATCAATCATCGTCATGGATGGAGGAACACTCACCATTGAATGGGATATAGCCACCAAGCACGTCTTTATGACGGGAGAAGCAACCAAGGTGTTCGAGGGAGAGATGGAGACGGATGAAGAATTATGAATGAGTATACGCTTTTGTGCCACATGGCAATTCTTCATTATTAATTCATCATTATTAAATAATTAAACCAACAGAGATATGGCATTAGTTAATGAACATTTTTTGAAATTACCCGGAAGCTACTTATTTTCGGACATAGCTAAGAAGATTAATACTTTCAGGATAACGCACCCTAAAAAAGAAGTCATCCGTCTGGGTATCGGAGACGTTACCCGTCCGCTGCCGCAAGTTTGCATCGAAGCGATGCACAAGGCAGTGGATGAGATGGCTGATGCCAAGACATTCCGCGGATACGGTCCTGAACAGGGTTATGACTTTCTGATTGATGCCGTTATCAAACACGATTATGCGACACGCGGCGTTCATTTCAGCCCACAGGAAATCTTCATCAACGACGGAGCCAAGAGCGATACGGGAAACATAGGCGACATACTCCGCCATGACAACAGTGTGGGAGTAACCGACCCTATCTACCCCGTCTACATTGACAGCAACGTAATGTGCGGACGCGCCGGCATATTGGAAAAAGACGGCAAATGGAGCAATGTAACCTATATGCCCTGTACGGCCGAAAACAACTTTATCCCCGAAATACCGGACAAACGCATCGACATCGTCTACCTCTGTTACCCCAATAATCCTACGGGTACTACCCTTACCAAACCCGAACTGAAAAAGTGGGTGGACTATGCCCTTGACAACGACACGCTTATCCTATTTGATGCCGCCTACGAGGCTTTCATCCAAGAGGACGATGTGCCCCACTCCATATACGAAATAAAAGGGGCGAAAAAATGCGCCATCGAGTTCCGCAGTTTCTCAAAGACCGCCGGATTTACAGGCGTGCGCTGCGGCTACACCGTAGTACCGAAAGAACTGACCGCCGCTACGCTGGAAGGTGAACGTATCTCCCTCAACAAACTGTGGAACCGCCGCCAATGCACCAAGTTTAATGGTACAAGCTACATTACCCAGCGTGCCGCCGAAGCCATCTACACCGCAGAAGGCAGACGGCAGGTAAAAGAAACGATTGGCTACTATATGAACAACGCCCGCACCATGAAAGAAGGACTGGAAACATCCGGGCTGGAAGTGTACGGCGGTGTGAACGCTCCATACATCTGGCTGAAAACCCCGAACGGCATAAGCTCTTGGCGGTTCTTCGAACAAATGTTGTACGAAGCCAATGTAGTGGGTACTCCGGGTGTAGGCTTCGGGCCAAGCGGTGAGGGATATATCCGCCTGACCGCTTTCGGCAAACACGAAGACTGTGTGGAAGCCATGAAACGCATCCGCAACTGGCTGAAATAAAAGTGAAGAATATAAATATCCTACTATTTAATAGTTCAAGCGCAATACTATACTAACAGAACCGGACTGATCATCCGCAATTTTTCTAACTAAAAAGGTAAGAAGGTATGAAAACAAGAAACACAAAATTAGGAGTAATAGCAATAACGTTACTATCAGCTGCAATGCCTTTCACGGCAAAGGCACAGGACAAAGTAAAAGCATCCGTAGGCGCAGACATCGTAAGCGGCTACATCTGGCGCGGACAAGACTTGGGCGGTGTAAGCCTTCAACCCAACGCATCCATCGCCTATAAAGGTTTGTCTTTGGAAGCATGGGGATCGGTAGGTATTGAAAAGACAGATGCCGACGGTTACGATGCTAAAGAGTTCGACCTCACACTGGGCTACTCCACCGGTGGTTTTAGCGTATCAATCACTGATTATTGGTATAATACCGGAGCAGGTTACTTCCACTACGGTGCCCACAATACAACCCACCTGTACGAAGCCCAAGTGGGTTACGACTTCGGACCGGTAGCAGTAAACTGGTACACCAACTTTGCCGGAGACGACGGTGTCAAGGAGAATGGTGACAGAGCCTATTCATCCTATATCTCCATAGCCGCTCCGTTCAAATTGGGCGGACTTGACTGGACAGCCGAAGTAGGCGCCACTCCATGGGAAACGGACTTCTACGGAGCAAGCGGATTTGCCGTATGCGACGTCAGCCTCGGAGCTACAAAGGATATCAGGATAACCAATTCATTCCCCCTGCCACTCTTTGCCAAAGCTACTTGGAATCCCTGTTCGGAAAGAGCATACTTCGTAGTAGGATTAAGTTTTTAAGAACAATAAAACACTTAAGGTATGAAAAAGATTGAAGCTATCATCCGCAAAACCAAATTCGAGGAAGTGAAAGACTCACTCCTCGAAGCAGATATCGAATGGTTCTCTTATTACGATGTAAGAGGTATCGGAAAATCCAGACAAGCCCGTATTTACCGTGGTGTACTGTACGACACCAGTTCCATCGAACGTATCCTCATCTCTATCGTTGTACGCGATAAAAACGCAGAAAAGACAGTACAAGCTATCATCAAAGCCGCACAAACCGGCGAAATCGGCGACGGCCGTATCTTCGTCATCCCCATTGAAGACGCTATCCGCATCCGCACCGGAGAACGGGGTGACATTGCCCTCTATAATGCCGAACAGGAAAGATAACCGGCAGCACTCAACCCACAGGATTTTCATTGAGCGGCGTGCTCAGTGAAAAACAAAATACAAGTACAACTAAAAACCCAAAAGATTATGGACAAATATATGAAACGCAGTTTCACAAAACTGCGTACGGCCCTTGCTATACTCATAGCTTGCTGCCTCACAACAGATATGTATGCACAAACCGCCGTAGCTACGGATAGTGTGGCAACCGATACCGTCGCCCAGTTGGTTTCTGGTGTCAACACCGTCTGGATGTTACTTGCGGCCATGTTGGTATTCTTTATGCAACCGGGCTTCGCATTGGTGGAAGCCGGTTTCACCCGCACCAAGAACACCGCCAACATACTGATGAAAAACTTTGTGGACTTCATGTTCGGCTCACTTCTTTACTGGCTGGTAGGTTTCGGCATCATGTTCGGTTTAGGCGACTTCTTCGGAACTCCTCACCTCATGAGCCTGTTGTTCGATAGCAATGGCCTGCCCGACCCCGCTTCATTGCCTACCGAAGGTTTCCTCGTATTCCAAACCGTATTCTGCGCCACTTCCGCCACAATTGTTTCGGGAGCTATGGCGGAGCGTACAAAGTTTTCCATGTATCTGGTTTACACAATCTTCATCAGCGTACTGATTTATCCCGTTTCCGGGCACTGGACTTGGGGTGGTGGATGGCTGATGAACGGTGAAGCAGGTTCCTTCATGACGGAAACATTCGGAACTACCTTCCACGATTTCGCAGGTTCTACCATTGTACACTCCGTAGGCGGTTGGATTGCATTGGTAGGTGCAGCTATCCTCGGTCCGCGCATCGGCAAGTACGGCAAAGACGGCCGGTCAAAAGCCATCCCCGGACACAACCTCACCATTGCGGCACTGGGCGTGTTCATCCTATGGTTCGGATGGTTCGGTTTCAACCCCGGCTCTCAGTTGGCGGCAGCCACTACCGAGGATCAGGTAACTGTCTCGCTCGTATTCCTCAACACTAACTTGGCAGCTTGCGCTGGTGGTTTCTTTGCCCTGGCCGTCAGTTGGCTGAAATACGGCAAACCGTCCCTGTCACTCACGCTGAACGGTATTTTGGCGGGATTGGTAGGCATTACGGCAGGATGCGACGCCGTTGCTCCGCTGGGTGCGGTCATCATCGGCGCCATCTGTGGCGTACTGATGATATATGCCGTAGAATTCATTGACAAAGTACTGAAAATTGACGACCCCATAGGCGCATCTTCCGTACACGGCGTATGTGGTTTCACGGGAACGGTACTTACCGGACTGTTCTCTACCAGTGAAGGTCTGTTCTACGGTGCGGGTGCGGGCTTCCTCGGAGCACAGATATTCGGTGCGGTAATTGTCGGACTTTGGGCGGCAGGTATGGGCTTCATCATCTTCAAAGTACTCGACAAGATACACGGCTTGCGTGTTCCGGCTCGCGTGGAGGAAGAAGGACTTGACATCTACGAGCACGGAGAGTCCGCTTACAACTAAAACAAGTTTTTTTATTCTATCATATATTTATAAACCAACAATTACAATTCTAAGGTATTATGTCAAAATTGAGATTCAGAGTAGTAGAGACGGCGTTCAAGAAGAAACCCGTTGCAGTGGCAGTCCCGGCGGAACGTCCGTCGGAATACTTCGCCAAGTATGTATTCAACAAGGAAAAGATGTTCAGGTATCTGCCGAGCAAGGTATATGCCAAACTGATTGATGTAATTGACAACGGTGCGCCGCTGGACCGCAGTATTGCTGATGAAGTGGCGGCGGGAATGAAGAAATGGGCGCTTGAGATGGGAGCCACCCACTACACGCACTGGTTTCATCCGCTCACCGAAGGCACTGCCGAAAAACACGACGCTTTTGTGGAACACGACGGCAAGGGCGGCATGATGGAAGAATTCACAGGCAAGTTGCTTGTGCAGCAGGAACCGGACGCATCCAGCTTCCCCAACGGCGGTATCCGCAACACGTTCGAGGCACGCGGATATTCAGCATGGGACCCCTCTTCTCCCGCGTTCATAGTAGATGATACGCTCTGCATTCCTACCATCTTCATTGCCTACACGGGTGAATCTCTTGACTACAAAGCGCCGTTACTCAAAGCACTGCGTGCAGTGGACAAGGCAGCGGTAGACGTATGCCGCTACTTCAACCCGGACGTAAAGAAAGTAGTGGCGTACTTGGGCTGGGAACAGGAATACTTCCTGATTGACGAAGGCCTTTACGCCGCCCGCCCCGACCTGTTGATGACCGGCCGCACACTGACCGGACACGATAGTGCCAAGAACCAACAACTCGAAGACCACTACTTCGGCGCCATCCCTCCGCGTGTGGCAGCCTTTATGAAGGAGTTGGAAATCGAAGCGTTGAAACTCGGAATCCCTGTCAAGACCCGCCACAACGAAGTAGCTCCCAACCAATTCGAGTTGGCTCCTATCTTCGAGGAATGTAACCTTGCAGTAGACCACAATATGCTCATCATGGCTCTGATGCGCAAGGTGGCACGTAATCACGGCTTCCGAGTACTGTTGCACGAAAAGCCATTCAAGGGTGTCAACGGCAGCGGCAAGCACAACAACTGGTCGTTGGGTACGGACACGGGCATCCTGCTCCATGCCCCCGGCAAACTGCCCGAAGACAACCTACGCTTCATCACCTTCGTAGTAAATACCTTAATGGCAGTCTACAAACATAACGGATTACTGAAAGCCAGCATCTCCAGCGCCACAAACGCCCACCGACTGGGAGCGAATGAAGCGCCTCCTGCAATCATATCCAGCTTCCTCGGCAAGCAGTTGAGTCAGGTTCTGGAACATATTGAGGAAAGCACTAAGGATAACCTCATCAGCCTCAGCGGCAAACAGGGCATGAAGCTGGACATTCCGCAGATACCCGAGCTAATGATAGACAACACCGACCGTAACCGTACCAGCCCGTTTGCCTTTACGGGCAACCGCTTCGAGTTTCGTGCCGTAGGTTCGGAAGCCAACTGTGCCAGCGCCATGATTGCCCTGAACTCCGCTCTTGCCGAGCAACTGGTAGAATTCAAGAAGGATGTAGACAAACTTATCGGGAAGGGTGAACCGAAGATTTCGGCTATCCTCGACGTTATCCGCAAATACATCAGGATATGCAAGCCCATTCACTTCGACGGTAACGGCTACAGCGACGAATGGAAAGCCGAGGCCAAAAAACGCGGTCTGGACTGCGAAACCAGTGTACCCCTCATCTTCGACAACTATCTGAAGCCCGAAAGCATCCGTATGTTCGAGTCTGTAGGCGTAATGACGCAAAAGGAACTGGAAGCCCGCAACGAAGTGAAGTGGGAGACCTATACCAAGAAAATTCAGATTGAAGCCCGCGTGCTCGGTGACTTGGCGATGAATCACATCATTCCCGTAGCCACTCAATATCAGACGGATTTGATAGACAATGTCTACAAAATGAAAGACCTCTTCCCGGTAGAGAAAGCTGCAAAACTGTCTGCCAAGAATTTGGAACTCATCGAAGAGATTGCCGACCGTACCACCTTCATCAAGGAACATGTAGATACCATGATAGAAGCCCGCAAGGTTGCCAACAAGATTGAATGTGAACGCGACAAAGCCATCGCTTATCACGACAACATCGTACCGATGATGGAAGAAATCCGCTATCACATCGACAAGTTGGAACTCATCGTTGACAACCAGATGTGGACATTACCGAAATACAGGGAACTGTTGTTTATAAGATAAAGAGCTATTTCAGACATACAAACTCTGAAACCGGAAATTATCTATTTCTTTTGTTGGTTGTTTTAAGTTTGCAGGGGAAAGAAATGCCGTGATGGTAGTTCTTTCCCCTTTTTTATCCGGCAGACAGCAGCCTGAAGAGGAAAACAGATTATCTTTGTCCCCAATTACAAATAAACACATTATGAAAGACCTGCGTACACGCCATACAGCATTGCTGCTGTTTACATTCTTGCTGGCATCGGTATCCTTATCCGCACAGACCGGCTTACAGCAGAAACTAAGTGAGATTTCCGCCATAACGGAAACCCAACCGTTGGAATCTACCGAGTTTTCGGAGAAGTATGTAACCTATTTCACCCAGCCGCTCGACCACCGGCATCCCAAGAAAGGAAGTTTCCGCCAGCGGGTTATCGTGGCGCATGCGGGCTTCGATCGTCCCACGGTCATTATAACCGAAGGATATGGAGCCGCCTACGCGCTCAAGCCCCAATATCGCGAGGAACTTTCCAGGCTCCTCAATGCCAATATGGTATTTGTGGAATACCGCTATTTCCTGGAATCCACTCCCGAACCCAAAGACTGGCGATACCTTACAGCCGAAAGTTCCGCCGATGATTTGCACGCGGTAACAACCGCATTCAAAAACATATATCCCGGAAAATGGATTGCTACCGGTATCAGCAAAGGCGGACAGACCGCCCTGCTCTACCGCACATTCTATCCGGACGATGTGGATGTATCCGTTCCTTACGTGGCTCCCCTCTGCTACGGAACAGAGGACGGCCGTCACGAACCGTTCCTCAAAAAAGTGTCTACGGATGAAGACCGTAAAAGAATTACCGACTTCCAGCTGGAAATCCTGAAACGCAAAGCGGCCTTACTCCCCCTTTTCGAGAAATACTGCACCGAACAAGAGTATAAGTTCCGTGCTCCTATCGAAGAGATATACGACTATTCGGTACTGGAATATTCATTCGCGCTCTGGCAATGGGGTACTCCCGTCGGCAGCATTCCGCTACCCACAGCCACCGACGCAGAACTCATAGCCCACCTGCTGGCCATCAGCGACCCGTCCTATTTCACAACCGACAGTACCAACGCCTCTTTCTTCGTACAGGCCGCACGCGAATTGGGCTATTACGGCTACGACACCCGTCCTTTCAAAAAGTATCTCTCCATCAAGTCCGGCAAAGGCTACCTGCATCGCCTGATGCTTCCCGAGGAACTGAAAGATATGCCTTTTGACAAGACACTCAGTAGGAAGATTAAGGGATTCTTGCAAAAGAACGACCCGAAAATGATATTCATCTACGGTGAAAACGATCCCTGGACGGCTGCCGGAGTTACCTGGCTCAAAGAGAAAAAGAATATTCACGTATTCATTCAGCCGGGCGGCAGCCATCTGGCACGCATCTCCACACTGCCCGAAAAGGAGAAAGAAGAAGTGATGAAGCTGCTAAACGAATGGTTGCGGTAAACGCACCCGTTCTTTCGCAGCATCCTGTTTCTGCCGCATAAGGGAAAAGACACAAACGGAAAAGGGCTGCCTCAGCGATTGAGACAGCCCCTTTTATATCAAACATACCACTCTTACCACTCAAGGAACTTTCCCCTCTCCCTGCGCTTCTGCAACTCCTCTTTCAGGAAGCGCTGACGGTCTTTGGCTATATAACGGCGGGCAAAGATGTTGGGAACGGCTACCCCCAGCGCAATGCAAAGGATAATCAACGAAGCGTTGATACCGTTGGACACAGCCACCGTGACCTCGCCCACCACTCCGTGCATATTAATGAGGGCCACCAGCGCACGGTACATCAACACTCCCGGAATCATCGGAATGACGGAAGGAATGGTAAGCACGTGATTGGGCACATGAAACCAGTGGACTGCCTTCACCGCCACCAGACTCACCACCATGGCTCCCATGAAAGAACCGATGACCGGACCGAGCCCCAACTCGAAGTTGACGAAATTACGCGTACACACGGCAAGGATTCCCCCTACTGCAACCACCCACAGCAGGCGGCGCTGGATATTGAATATCATGGAGAAGCCCATCGCGGATATGGCCGCCGCAATAGCGTATATATAATAAGGATCGTGCGGAACCATGCTCAGTTCGCTGAACTTCTTGTCAATCACCACATCTTCCATAGCCAGCAGGCGCATGGCCATCACAATGCCGAACGCCATGGCACACACCATGAGCACCGTATTGACGGCACGCACGATGCCCACCTGTATGTAGTTGTCAATCATGTCGTCCACAAAGTTTATAATGGGAACTCCCGGCACAATGAACAGCGCGCACGCCAGCAGCGGATGGTAAGGCGTGCCCGAAAGCCCTGTAAAGGTGGTGATATAAGCCAGACATGTGGACACCAGCGCCGCAATGGTGATGCTCATATACAGATTGATACCGAACTCTATGCAGCGCGCACGGACACGGAAACCTGCAAAAGCGGCGATGGAGGCAAACAGAAATGCAACCCAGTCGCTACCGAACAGCTTGCAGAAACCGCCGCAGGCAAAACCCGCACCGATGGCAACGAGATAGGGAGTATAGTTCCGCTTCTTGCTTTTTATCTTCTCCAGCTCTTCCTCGTAGCGGTCGAGCGAATAGTCTTCCTCAATGGCACGCCAGGACAGCTTGCTGATTTCGGATATGGCCGTCATGTTGATACCATGTTTCTCGCACTTCTGAAATTTGGAATAAGAGTGCGATTCGTCACTCAGGTTTACCACCAGCATTGTATAAGTCACGTCGATGTGAAGATTCTCCTCAGGTAATCCCAAATAAGCCGCCACACGATTCATATTGCGTACAATGCGATTGGTATCGGCAGCACTCTCCACTAATATTTTCCCTGTACGAAGCAATAAATCAAGCTTCCTGCGCAAGATAATCTCTTGCTCGACCATTGTTTTGTCCATCAAACTTTCCACTAACTAATATCTGATTTTTACCTATTTTCAAAAAGGAGTACAAAAGTACATAAAAAGCATGAGTTTCCTACACCGGCATAACAAAGAAATCATTTTTTCTTTAGAAGAAAGAAAGGCAAAATAGGGAAAAGAATTTCATATCTCATCGGAAACCGATACCTTTGTACACATTTTCGGACAAAAGAAAACGGGCAGAGCGAATGTTTATCATATCTCCCGGAAACAAAAGCTGACTTATATGGAAACATTTTGGAACACCATCGCACAGTATAATGAAAGCACCTGGTGGGCGCAGATTCTCATTACCGCAGCGGGCATCCTGCTGACTGCATTGCTATACCGCCGTCCCACCGTCTGGACAAAACGCTCCATGAAAATATATATGGTATTCCTCAACGGCTGGATAGCGCTGGTGTACTACGCAATGTACTGCGACACGCGCAACTATCACTACGTTCTCTCCGCATTCTGGGGAACCGTCGCATTGATTTGGCTGTGGGATTTATTTACCGGTTACACTCCGTTCGAGCGTAACCCCAAGTACCCTATGCTGGCAGGAGTGCTCTACGCGATGCCCTTCCTATACCCGCTCCTTTCGTGGGCGCGCGGCATGGAGTTCCCGATGATGACGACCACAGTAATGCCCTGCTCGGTAGCCGCATTTACCATCGGACTGCTGTTGGCGTTCTCGCGCAAAGTCAATCTGCTCGTTATCCTCTTCCTCTGCCACTGGGCGCTCATCGCTTTCTCCAAAGTGTATGTGTACAAGATTCCCGAAGACCTGCTGCTGGCAAGCGCCACCGTACCTGCCATCTACCTGTTCTTCAAGAATTACATAGCCCAAAACCTGCACAAGGAAACGAAACTGAGCGCACGTCTCATGAACTGGTTCCTGATTCTGATGTGCATCGTTATCGGGGTATTCCTGAGCATCACCCTCTTTCAAGAGGTAGGAAAATAAACAGACCGACACACGTATTCATCACCGTTTGCCCATATAATAACACCCTATAAAAAAACAGGAGGTTGTGTCAAAACGTTGGCACAACCTCATTTATATTTTAAGTTCTGCTATATTTTCTTTTGGCTATGCTACTTTTTCCTCATGCATTTGGCAACAAGTTGCTATATTCCAATTATATCGGGTTATAAATAGTCCCATAAACATATATTTGGCAACTGTAATGAGCCCCTTTCCTTCTTTTATCAGTTTAGCACACATTTTTTTGATATTAAAGGCTATAGCAAAGAAAGCAAAGTCCATTGTAACCTTGTCTTCTCCCACATGCCGGAATCTTCTGTATGCCATGTTGTATTTCATTTGTCCAAACACAGCTTCTGGTTCTATACACCTCCTGCCTCTATGCTTGATACCTTCTTCTGAGAGCAA